>Ga0265798_10003017_pt1 | contig 24276 bp, 16 predicted proteins | sample P3T30metagenome_FD_192430 | JGI IMG/M metagenome (GOLD analysis project Ga0265798, IMG submission 192430) | Plant litter microbial communities from East Loma Ridge, Irvine, California - P3 T30 | ecosystem: Environmental > Terrestrial > Plant litter > Unclassified | place: USA: California...
CGCATCGACGTCATCGATTCCAACGGCAGGAACAAGGTCAGCGCGGTCTCCGAGCACCCGATCTCGGCGCCGCCCGACGGGCACTGGTACGAGGCGCCGATCCGCAAGCAGGTGGTATGGATCAACCTGTTCTCCGACAATGGCACGCCGCACGTCTCGGCCTCCAGCGACACGCGCCCGCCGACGTTCGCCCCCGAGGTGGTGGGCAAGGTGCGCGTGACGATGTCGCCGACCAGCATGATGGCCAAGCAGCTGCGGCGCTTCCGCGTCGAGCTGGCGCTGGCGGCGCTGGCCCTGGCCGCGAGCGGCATCCTGGCCTGGTTCCTGGCGCGCAGCCTGACGGTGCCGCTGCAGGAAGCCATCGGCGTGCTGCGCGCGATCCGCGGCGGCCATTACCGCGTCGAGCTGCCGGTCACCACCGGCGGCGAGGTCGGCGAGCTGCAGGCCTCGATCGGCGAAATGTCGGTGGCGCTCGACCGCTCCAAGCAGGACCTCGAGAACAAGGTGGCCGAGCGTACCCGCGACCTGCTGGCCTCGCGCAACGAGGCGCTGCGCGCCGACGCCGACAAGCGCAAGCTGATCCAGAAGGTCAACAACATCATCGAGGATGAGCGGAAGAGCATCGCGGTCGAGATCCACGACGAGCTGAACGCCTCGCTGATCGCGGTGCGCCTGGAATCGCAGACCATCCAGCAGCTTGCCGCCAAGGCCCCAGCCAGTCCGGAAACCGCGCAGATCGGGGTCAAGGCGCAGGCGATCACCAAGCTGGCGCTCGACCTGTACGCGAACGGCCGGCGCCTGGTGCGCCGCCTGCGTCCGGAAGTGCTGGACATGCTGGGCCTGCACGGCGCGGTCGAGGAAATGGTCAGCCATTACCGCTCCGGTTCCGGCATCGCCTTCGAATTCCACACCGAGGGCGATTTTTCGCGCCTGAACAACGAGCTGGCGATTTCCGCCTATCGCATCGTGCAGGAAGCGCTGTCGAACATCATGAAGCACGCGCACGCGAGCGCCGCGCACGTCAGCCTGGTGCTGCTCGAAGAGGACCAGGCCCTGCACATCGAGGTCGGCGACGACGGCGAAGGTTTCGATCCGGCCCTGGCCTCCGAGGGCATCGGCATCATCGGCATGCGCGAGCGCGTGTTCGCGGTCGGCGGCACGATCGACGTGCGTTCGCGGCCGGGACGCGGCACCACGGTGGCGATCAAGCTGCCACTGAAGGGCGAACCTGCGGTATCGTAGCGGTCTTCGCATCACCACCATCCACAGACGCCACCATGTCCAATGAATTGAAGACGCCCTTCGAGAAGGGCAACCAGAACCAGACCACCACCTGGTCCGATTGCATCGCCTGGTACGAGGAGCTCGCCAAGCGATTCCCGCGCGTGCTGCGCTTCAGCCAGATCGGCACGTCGGATGCGGGCGTGCCCATCCACGCCGGCGTGGTCAGTGCGGACGGCGTGTTCGACCGCTTCGAGATCAAGCGCGAGAACCGTCCGGTGTTCTTCAACAATAACGGCATCCACCCGGGCGAGCCGGAGGGCGTGGACGCCTGCATGGCGCTGGTGCGCGACTTCTGCCAGGAGCCGGAGCGCCTGGCCGCGCTCGGCCGTACCGTGTTCATCTTCATTCCGCTGTACAACGTCGACGGCGCCTTCAACCGCCAGGATACCTCGCGCGTGAACCAGGACGGTCCGGAATCCTTCGGCTTCCGCGGCAACAGCCGCCACCTGGACCTGAACCGCGACTTCGTCAAGTGCGACACCTTCACCGCGCGCGTGTTCAACGAGTTCTTCAGCGCCTGGCAGCCGGACGTGATGGTCGATACCCACACCTCGAACGGCGCCGACTACAGCTACACCATGACCCTGATCCAGACCCAGGCCGACAAGCTGGGCGGCGAACTGGGCGAATTCCTGCGCGGGACCATGCTGCCGGCCATCTACACCGAGATGGACCGGCGCGGCTGGCCGACCTGCCCCTACGTCAACCCGGTCAAGGACACGCCGGACGACGGTATCGCCGATTTCCTCGAGACGCCGCGCTTCTCGACCGGCTACGCGGCGCTGCACCACACGATCGGTTTCATGCCCGAGACCCACATGCTGAAGCCCTTCGCCGACCGCTATCACTCGATGCGCGCGCTGGTCGAGACGGCGCTGGCCTTCACGGTCGCCCACGGCGAGCAGATCGTCCAGTTGCGCCGCGCCGCCAGGGAGCAGGGCCGCACGCGCCGCGAGTGGCCGATCCATTGGGCGATGGACGAAACGAAGCATTCCACCTTCCGCTTCAAGGGTTACGAAGCGAAGTACAAGCCGAGCTTGCTGGGCGACTACCAGCGCCTGTGGTACGACCGCAGCGCGCCCTTCGAAAAGGACATCGCTTACTACGACCGCTTCCCGGCCGACGTGGTCGTGTGGGCGCCGAAGGCCTATGTGGTGCCGCAGCAGTGGCGCGAAGTGATCGAGCGCCTGCAGTGGAACGGCGTGCGCATGGAGCGCGTGACGGCGGACCGCGAGCAGGAACTGGCCTGCTACCACATCAAGTCCGTGAGCTCGCGCCCGCACGCCTACGAAGGCCATATGTTCCACGACGATGTGCAGCTCGAGCGCCGCTGCGCCAGGGTCGTGCTGCGCACCGGCGACTACATCGTACCGCTGGACCAGGACAATGCGCGCTACGCGGTCGAGATGCTGGAGCCGCTGGGCCACGACAGCTTCTTCCGCTGGGGCTTCTTCAACAGCGTGCTGGAAAAGAAGGAGGCGTATTCGGACTACGTGTTCGAAGACGAGGCCGAGAAGCTGCTGCGCGACGAGCCCGAGCTGGCCGCGAAGTTCGCCGACTGGAAGCAGGCGAATCCGTCGCTGCTGAAGGACCAGGGCGCGGTGCTGGACTTCGTCTTCGCCAACTGCGCGCGCTACCGCGAGCCGGAGTGGCGCCGCTACCCGGTCTTCATGATCGATTGAGACGACTACCCGAGCGTTTTAACAAGGACAAGAATATGTACCGCACAATCATGGCGACCGCCGTCGCCGCGCTGGCATCGCTGCATGCAGGGACCGCAATGGCCGCCCCCGCGGCCGGCCAGACTTATTTCGAACGCAACTGCGCCAGCTGCCACACGGTCGATCCGAAGCTCGGCTCGCGCGCCGGTCCGGGCCTGTACAACGTGGTGGGCCGCAAGGCCGCCGCGGTGGCCGGCTACAACTACACGGATGCACTGAGCAAAGCCGGTGCCGCCGGCAAGACCTGGACCCGCGAAGAGCTGGACGTCTTCCTGCGCGACCCGAACAAGGACGTGCCGGGCACCGCGATGCCGATCGGGATCGCCGATGCGAAGGCGCGCGCCGCCGTGATCGATTACCTGGCCGCGCAAAGCGGCAAGGCGGCGCCGACGTCCACGACCGCAGCGGCGGCCAAGCCCGCTGCCGTGAGTGCAAAGGGTGGCGCCTGGACCGAGGACAAGCCGGGCGACCTGCACCATCTGACCGTCGACAAGCTGGTCGCGCCCTATGCCAGCGAGAGCGCCGGCAACGGTCCGAAGGTCGCCGCCAGGCCAAGCGGCGCGCTGCCGGCCGTGCCGAAGGGCTTCAAGGTCTCGACCTTCGCAGGCGACACCGGCAAGGCGCGCCTGGCGCTGCGCGCGCCGAACGGCGACATCATCGTCTCCGAGGCCAGCAAGGGCCAGGTCAGCATCCTGCGTCCGGGCGCCGGCGGCGACAAGGCGGAAACGGTCAGCGTGTTCGCCACGGGCCTGTCGCGTCCCTATGGCCTGGCGCTGTGGCCGTCGGGCGTGAATCCGAAATACCTGTACGTCGCCAACGTCAATTCGGTGGTGCGCTTCCCCTACGCAGTCGGCGACCTGAAGGCGAAGGGCGAGCCGGAGACCATCGTCGAGAAGATCGCCGATACCGGCGGCGGCCACGTCACCCGCACGCTGGCCTTCTCGAAGGACGACAAGACCATGCTGCTGTCGGTCGGCTCGGCCACAAACTATGCCTCGAACATCGGCGCCAAGCCGCCGGTGGCGCTGGCGCAGTGGGAAAAGGAGCACGGCCTGGGCGCGGCCTGGGGCGAGGAGACCGACCGCGCGTCGGTGCTGGCGTTCGACGTGGATGGTAAAAACCGTCGCCCGTTCGCCAACGGCCTGCGCAATTGCGTCGGCATGCTGGTACACCCGCAGACCGGCGACCTGTTCTGCAGCGTGAACGAGCGCGACGAACTGGGCGACAACCTGCCGCCGGACTATGTGACGCGCGTGAAGCAGGGCGGCTTCTACGGCTGGCCTTGGTACTACCTGGGCGACCATGAAGACCCGCGCCTGAAGGGCATCCGATCCGACCTGAAGGGCAAGGCGATCGTGCCCGACACCCTGATCCAGGCCCACTCGGCGCCGCTCGGCATGACGGTCTACCAGGCCCCGGCAGGCGCGAAGCACGCCTTCCCGAAAGAGTACGAAGGCGACATTTTCGTGGCCCTGCACGGTTCCTGGAACCGCGGCATCCGCACCGGCTACAAGGTGATCCGCGTGATGATGAAGAACGGCGTGCCGACCGGCCAGTACCAGGACTTCATGACCGGCATGGTGCTGTCCGACCGCGACGTCTGGGGCCGTCCGGCGGCGGTGACGGTGGCGCAGGATGGGGCGCTGCTGGTGGTGGACGATGCGGGTGGGGTGGTGTGGCGGGTGACGCCGGAGAAGTGAGTTATCTCGTCGTTCCCGCGAAAGCGGGAACCCATGCTGAGCCTATCGGAGTAGCTCAGCATGGATCCCCCGCTTTCGCGGGGATGACGGCTCAAAAGCTACTTACTCTCAGCAATCCACCGATCCACCTTCTTCTCCAGCAGCGCCAGCGGCAGCGTGCCTTCGTTCAGCACGATCTCGTGGAACTTCGGCAGGCTGAACTTCGGACCCAGCGCCTGCTCGGCGCGGCGGCGCAGTTCCTGGATCTTCAGGGACCCGATCTTGTAGCCCAGCGCCTGGCCCGGCCACACCATGTAGCGCTCGATCTGGGCGCGCGACTCGGCTTCGCTGTAGCCCAGCGTATCGCTGAAGTACTTGATCGCCTGCTCGCGCGACCAGCCCTTCTCGTGCATGCCGGTGTCCACCACCAGGCGCGCGGCGCGCAGCATCTCGTCGTTCAGGTGGCCGAAGTAATCTTCCGGCTTGTCGAACAGGCCCATCTCCTTGCCCAGGGTTTCGGCATACAGCGCCCAGCCTTCGGTGAAAGCATTGTTGCCGCCGAATTTGCGGAAGTTCGGCAGATTCAGCTCCTGCATCAGGGCGATGTGGAAATGGTGGCCCGGCTGGCCTTCGTGCAGGAACAGCGTGACCATACCGGTGCTGCCGTACTGCTTCGGGTCGTTCACGACGGCCCAGAACACGCCGGGGCGCGAACCGTCCACCGCCGGCGGCGTGTAGTGGTCCGACGCCGTGGCGCGCGACAGTTCGGGTTCCAGGCGGATGTCGAGCGGGGTCTTGGGACGCAGCGAGAACAGCGCCGGCAGCGTGGTCTTCAGCTTGGCATCCAGCTGGCGGTACACGGCCAGCACTTCCTGCTCGGTCTTGAAGGGCTTGTACTTGGCCTGTTGCGCGACCCAGGCCGGCAGGCCGGCGGCCGGGCCGTTGTAGCCCATCTGCGGGCCGATGCGGCCGTACTCGCCCTGGATGCGCGCCACTTCCTTCAGGCCGATCTGGTGGATCTGCTCGGGTTGCAGGTCGGTGGTGGTCTGGCTGGCCACGCGCACCTTGTACCACTCGGCGCCCTGCGGCAGCGCGTTCCAGCCGGTGCTGTCGCGGCAGGCCGGGATGTATTCCTTCTCCAGGAAATCCACCAGACGGTTCAAGGCCGGATTCAGCTTGCGCTCGATGACCGCGCGGTAGGCGCCGGCCAGCTTCTTGCCGTCCGGCTGGGCGAACGAGGCCGGCATCTTCTTCGCCGGCGTGAAGTAGATGCTGTCGTCTGGCTTGCTTGCCACCAGTTGCTTGAACTGCGGCAGGGCGGACTGCATGATGGACTTCGGCTGCACCACGCCGCGCTTGATCCCTTCGCGCATGTTGGCGATGGCCTGGTCGATCCACGGGCCGAGCTGGTCCAGGCGGCTCAGGTAGGCCTGGTAATCCTTCGCGGTCGACAGCGGCTGGGCGCCTTCGCCGCCGGCGTAGTTCGCCAGCATCACCGGCAGGCTGTCCATCTGGCTCAGCGGCAGCAGGTGCTCGGGGAAGGCCTCGAAGCGCAGCGCGGTCGCCAGTTCGTAGTCGAGGATGTCGTAGCTGGTCTGGTCGCGCGCGGGCAGGGCGTCGCGGCGGATCGCGTGCAGGCGCTTCAAATAATCCTTGTAGCGCGCGAACTGGGCGGCCCGCTCCTTCGGCGCGATCGACATGCCGATCCGGTCGTTGAATCGGCTGTCGCCGCTTTCGCTGGCGGAGACCGGGTCGAAGCGCGCCATTGCATCGTAGTACTCGTCGGCCAGCTTGTTCAGGCGCTTCGATTCGGCGCTGTCCGCCGCTTTGGTCACGGCCGGCCTGGCGGTCTTGTTATCGGCGGCGCCGGCGGGGGCGCAGGCGAGCATCGCGGCGCAGGCGATCGCGCCCAGCTTCAGGGTGTGTTTCATGTTCGGTTTCGATAAATGAAGAGGCGGCGACAAGCATACGCCTGTCGCCGCATGGTGGGCCAGTCTTTACGGCCGCTGTTTAATAGCTTGCCAGCGGCGCCAGCGCGCCGCCCTTGAAGGTATACACCGTCACCGCGGTCTTCTTCAGGTTGCCGCTGGCGTCATAGCCATAGGTGCCGGCCACGCCCTGGTAGCTCATGGTATGCAGGGCCTTGCTGACGGCCGCCGCGTCGACCGTGTTCGCGCTCTTGATGGCCTGCGCGATGAACATGGTCTGGTCGTAGAAGGCCGGTGCGTACACGTCGGGCTCGCGCTGGAAGCGCTGTTTATAACGCGTCTTGAAGGCCGGGCCGCCCGGCTGCTTGTCGAGCATGGCGCCGGCCTGGGCGCACAGCACGTTGGCGCCGACGGCATCGCCGCCCAGCTTGGCCATCTCCGGGCTGCACAGGGTGTCGCCGCCGAGCAGGCGCACGTTCGCCATGCCGAGCTGCTTCATCTGGCGCGCCATCGGCGCCCCCTGCGGCGCATAACCGCCGAAGAAGATCGCATCGACCTTCCTGGCGCGGAAGGCGGTCAGGATGGCGGAAAAGTCGCTGGCCTTGTCGTTGGTGAATTCACGGCCGGCCACGCTCAAGCCGTTGGCGCGCGCCTGCTTCGCGAATTCCTCGGCGATGCCCTGGCCGAAGGCGGTGCGGTCGTCGATCACGCCGACGGTCTTGATCTTGAGTTCCTTCGCCGCGTAGGCCGCCATCGAGCCGCCGACCTGGTTGTCGCTGGCGACGATGCGGAACACGTGCGGGTAGCGCGACTGCGTGATCTTCGGGTTGGTGCCGACCGTCGACATCAGGATGCCGGCATCGTTGTACACGCGCGATGCGGGAATCGCGACGCCCGAGTTGTAGGGCCCGAGCACGAACCTGACGCCGGCGTCGGCGAATTTCTGGGCCACGTTCACGCCGGCCTTGGGGTCGCCCTGGTCGTCTTCGGACATGAGTTCGAAGCGCAGTAGCTTGCCGCCGGCCTTGAGCTTTTGCGCGTTGAGTTCTTCGACCGCCAGGCGCACGCCGTTTTCGTTGTCCTTGCCGGCAAAGGCGTTCGCACCCGACAGCGGGCCGCTCACGCCGATGCGCACCAGCTGTTCCTGGGCCTGGGCGGCAGCGCCGAGGGTCAGAAGGCCGGCGGCCAGCGCCAGCGGCGCAATCTTGCATTTCGATGGCATTCTTGTGTGTCTCCGTTATGTTCCAACGGGCGCCATCATCGCACGATTTATTTCAGGCAGCGAGCCCGTGCGAAATCAGTTCCAGAGGCAGGGCGGTGGTGCACTTGATCTGCTCCATCGAGAAGGCCGAGGAGACGCCAGCCAGCTGGGCCGTCTTGATCAGCTTCTTGTAGAAGCGGTCGTAGCCCTCGATGTCGGTGGTGACCACTTTCAGCAGGTAGTCGATGTCGCCGCTCATGCGGTGGAATTCGAGCACTTCGGGCAGGGAGACCACGGCCGAGGCGAAGCGCTCCAGCCATTTTTCGTCGTGCTCCTTGGCGCGCACGCTGACGAAGACCGTGACCGGCAGGCCCACCTTGTTGCGGTTGACGATGCTGACGCGGCTCTCGATGTATCCCTCTTCTTCCAGGCGCTTGACACGTTTCCAGCATGGCGTGCTGGACAGCCCGACTTTTTCGCTCAGACCGGAAATCGACAGGGTGGCGTCCGCCTGCAGGGCGGCCAGAATCGCACAATCGTATTTGTCGAGTGAATTCATTTTTCTTATGCAGTAAGAATGAGAATGCCGGTTCTGCTTTTAGACGAAAACAAAGGAATTTTAGTACATCTTATTCTGCCTCAGTCCGTAACATATTACTCAAGTATGGAAGCTTGTGTGCATATTATTTTTTGTTTTTAGCAATTTTTTCGGTTGTTATTCATGAGTCACGATATCTACCTCGACGCCAACGCCACTTCCCCCGTGCTGCCTGCCGCAGCAAGCGCCGCACTGGAAGCGATGCAGGCCTGCTTCGGCAACCCGAGCAGCAGCCATGCGACCGGCCTGCGCGCCAAAGCGGCCCTCGACGACGTGCGGGCGCGGGTGCGGCGCGTGCTGGGCGCAGCGGCCGGCCGGGTGCTGTTCACCAGCGGAGCCACCGAAGGCATCCAGACCGCGGTGCTGTCGGCGCTGTGCGCGATCCGCGAGCGCCGCGCAGCAGGCGAAGCGACAGGCGATCTGCTGATCTACGGCGCCACCGAGCACAAGGCGGTGTCGGAAAGCCTGGCGCACTGGAACCGCCTGCTGGGTACCGGATTGACGCTGTGCGCGCTGCCGGTCGACGGCGCCGGGCGTCACCGCCTGGATCTGCTGCGCGACCTGGCGCCGCGTGCGGCGATGGTCTGCACCATGGCCGCCAACAACGAGACCGGCGTGATTTCGGACCTCGAAGGCATCGCCGCCGTGCTGGAGGAGCGCGCGCCGCATGCGTACTGGATGGTCGATTGCGTGCAGGCGCTCGGCAAGCTGCCGCTCGATCTGGCGCGTACCCGCATCGACTACGCCCCTTTCTCGGGTCACAAGCTGTATGCGCCGAAGGGTATCGGCATGCTGTATGTGCGCGAGGGCGCGCCCTACACCCCGCTGATGATCGGCGGCGGCCAGGAAGCGGGCCAGCGTTCCGGCACCGAGAACATGGCCGGCATCGCGGCGCTCGGCGCGGTGCTGGCGGCGCTGGAAGAGGGGCGTACTTTCCGCAGCCACACCGAGATGGCGGCGATGCGCGAACGCGTCGCAGCGGCGCTGGTCGACGCCTTCCCCGGCATCGTGTTCAACGCGCCCTTCGACATGGCGCTGCCGACCACGCTGAATTTCGCGGTGCCGGACATGGCCAGCAAGGAGCTGCTCGACCTGTTCGATGCTGCCGGCGTGCGCGTCAGCGCGGGCTCGGCCTGCTCGGCGGCCAAGGCCGCGCCCAGCTACGTGCTCGAAGCGATGGGCCTGCCGGCGTGGCGCACCGGCGGCGCAGTCCGCCTCTCGTTCGGGCCGCTGGCGAGCGACGACTTCATCGATGAAGCCTGCGCGCGGATCCGCCGCTGCGGCCGGGCGGCACGTTACCCGGCGCTGGCGCCGTCGAAGCTCAGCGGCGAGAAGCGCGGCCTGCTGCAACTGAGCGGCGAGGGCCGCCACGGCTGGATCCTGTTTGACATGGATGCCGGCACTTGCGTGGCGATCGACCCGCCGGCGGGCATGGCGGCGCGGCTCGCGGCCCAGGTGCAAGGCAGCGGCCTGCGCATGCTGGCCGTGCTCGGCACGCTTGCCGATCCGATCGGAGCCGATGCCCGCGCCGTGCTGCGCGACGCTCTCGGCCTGGCCCCGGCCGATGCGGGAACGCTTGGCTGGCCCATGGTGCAGCCCGATGCTGGCCTGGTGACGCTGGCCGACGGCAGCGCGGCGCCGGCGCTGGCCATCGGCGACGAAATCCTGGTGCGGCTGGCGCACGAAGACGGCGCCGTCTATCTGCTGGGCCGTGCAAAGGAAGGCCGGCTGGAGGCCGCGGCGGTGCGCCTGGCTTTCACCGGCGCCACCGTGACGGCGGATGCCGGCGGGCAGATTCTCTCGCGCCTCATCGATGACGGAACGGTGCTCTGCCACGGTGCCGACGTCGATGGTGCGCCCTGCACCACGCTGGAAGGCCTGCACAAGGACGCGCAGAAGGCACAGGCGGTACAGCAGCTGCAGCCGGCGCGCCTGATTGAATTCCTGCACACGCATGCGGATGCGCTGCTGGTCGACGTGCGCGAAGCCGGCGAACTGGAAGCGGGCGTGGCGCGGCTGCACGGCCGCGAGGCGCAGGCGCTGCCGCTGTCGCGCCTGGCCGAACACCTGCGCCAGCTGCTGGCGGCGCCGCAGCGCCCCCTGGTGTTCGTCTGCCGCAGCGGCAACCGCAGCGCGCGCGCCGCCCTGTGCCTGCAGCGGCTGGGCCATCCCCAGGCATGGAGCCTGGCTGGCGGTCTGGCGCTTTGCTTGTAGCAATATCACCGTTCGGCACATTGGACATCGGCGGGTCTTTGGCGTGCGCGCCACAAGCGCCCGCCGGCTGTGGCGGCTTCCCGCTACACTAGAGGTATCCCGGCATGCACCATAACCCCATCCGATAGAGAACATAATGAGCGAACGTACGAACGCCGCGGCCCTGGCTGCGCTCGGCTTTCTGGTTTTTACCGCCGCTGCCGCGCCCGCCAGCGCCGTCGACTGGAGCGACACGGCCATCAGCTGGCGCTATGGGCAGCGCTTCCGCGAGCCCTACAACCCGGCCGACATCAAGAAGAACATCTTCGCGCTGACCCACGCCAGCGGCTACAAGTACGGCTCCAATTATTTCAATGTCGACCTGCTGCAGTCCGACAGCAATGACCCCGGGTCGCTGAACCAGACCGACGGCGCGCAGGAAGCCTATATCGTCTACCGCCACACGCTCGATATCGGCGCACTGCGCGGCGCGCCGATTTCCTACGGCCCCGTCAAGGGCCTGGGCCTGGTGCTGGGCTTCGACTGGAATACCAAGAACGACGTCGGCTACAACTCGCGCAAGCGCATGCTGGTGCTGGGCCCGACCCTGATGTGGGACGTGCCGGGCTTCCTCAGCACCGGCGTGCTGCTGATCCGCGAGAGCAATGCGCCAAGCGGCGCCTTCCCACCGATCTCCGAGGTGCGCAGCCGCTACACCTACGATTATCACCCGATGTTCTCGGCCAGCTGGGGGATCCCGATCCCCGATGCGTGGATGCCAGGATGGTCCTTCGAGGGCTACCTGAACTACATCGCCGCCAAGGGCCGCGACGAGGTTGGCAACCCGACCGGTGCCGAAACCAACCTCGACATGCAGCTGATGTACGACATCGGCAGCCGTTTCGGCCAGCCAAAGAACCGCTTCCGCGTCGGCGTCGAGTACCAGTTCTGGAACAACAAATTCGGCAACACGGCGGCCACGACCGGCAACCGCGGCCAGCGCGCCAGCACCCCGATGGTGCGCGCCGAGTACCATTTCTGATTCCGGTTTATTTTTATCAATTAAACAATAACAATTTCATATTGTTATGATCTTGGGATCAAGATGAGGGACTGATGCAATTGCAAAAATTGCATCATGAAAACCTCATTCACACTCCCGCCCCTGGTCTGGTCCTGCTGCATCGCCGTCGCAGCCGCCAGTTTCTTCCACTTCCGCGTTGCCGCAGCCGCCGCGGCGGCTGCGGTACCGGCTGCGCCGGCGCAGCACGAGCATCAGGAATTCGAGGCGACCCTGAGCGCGCCCTACCATGGCGAGCAGCGTGGCCTTGACGCACGTACCTTCACCCTGTCCTTCGATTATCCGGGCCTGCGGGCCCGCCGCGGCGTGCACTGGCGCCTGGAGCTGGTGGCGCCGAACGGCCGGCCGGTCGCGCGCTGGCAGGGACGGGCGACCCTGAGCGGCCGCCCGCTCGACGTCGTGGTGCGCTGGCAGGGCAAACTGGCGAACCGGTCGCCCGCACCCGGCGTGTACAAGGTGCGCCTGCGCGCGGCCAGCGGCAGCGAAGAAGTCGAGCAGTCCTGGGACATCGCGGTCGGCAATCCGGCGGCGCCCGTCCTGCCGGCCTTTGCCCCGCTGCCCGGCCGGCGCGGCCTGCTGCAGGCGGCCCCGGCGCCGGGTGCGCTGCCCTACACGGTCTATTACGGCAACCTGCATAGCCAGACCAGCCACAGCGACGGCGGCGCCGCACTCGATGCCTGCAAGGGCGCGCAGGATCCGCAGACCGCCCCCTTCGGCCCGGACGCCGCCTTTCCCTACGCCCGCGAACACGGCCTGGACATGCTGATGGTTTCGGAGCACAACCACATGTTCGACGGTTCGGATGCTACCAAGACGGACGCCGATCCCGCCGTGGCGAAAGCGCTGTACCAGTCCGGCCTGCAGACGGCACGCGCCTTCAACCAGCGGCACCCGGATTTCCTGGCGCTGTACGGCATGGAGTGGGGCGTGATCAGCAACGGCGGCCACCTGAACATCTTCAACAGCGACGAGCTGCTGGGCTGGGAAAAGAACGGCAAGGGTGAGCTGCTGGCCGATACCCTCAGTCCGCGCAACGACTACGGCACCTTGTACACGCTGATGCGCGAACGGGGCTGGATCGGCCAGTTCAACCATCCTTCGCTGAAGGACCAATTCAAGGTGAACGGCGTGCCGCTGGCCTGGACCACGGACGGCGACGAGGCGATGGCGCTGTGCGAAGTGATGAACACCTCGGCCTTTTCGACCAACGACAGGGAAGGCGAAACCCGGCGCAGCAACTTCGAGGCAGCCTGCAACAAGCTGCTCGAAGCGGGCTACCACGTCGCCTTCAGCAGCAACCAGGACAACCACTGCGCCAACTGGGGCGCGTCCTACACCAACCGCACCGCGGTGCTGATCCCCAACGGAGAACCGCTGAGCCGCGACAGCTTCGTTGCCGCCCTCAGGGCGCGCCGCGTGTTCGCGACCATGGACAAGGACTCGCAGATCGTGTTGTCGGCCAACGGCCACCTGATGGGCGAGCGCTTCGACAACCGCGGACCGCTGCAGCTGTCGGTGCAGTTCGCGAACGCCGCCGGCCGGCAGGCGGCCACGGTGGCGATCATGGAAGGGGTGCCGGGGCGGAATGGGATGGTGACCCAGCTGGCCGCCGAGGCCACGGTGGCGTTCACGCCGAAGCCGGGACCGCACTTCTATTATGCGAAGCTGACCCAGGACGACGGCAAGGTGCTGTGGTCGGCGCCGGTGTGGGTCGACCAGGCGGCGGATGAAAAGCCGAGCGCTTCAAAAGCCCAAGTTTTTACCGGCCCCGAGCAGCGTCGCCACACCCAGCACCAGGAAGATCAGCGCCGCCAGTCCGTGCACCAGCTTCAGCGGCACGCGGCCGGCGATGCGGTCGCCGAAGTACACGGCCGGCACGTTCGCCAGCATCATGCCCAGCGTGGTGCCGGCCACCACCGCCACCGCGGATGAATAGCGCGCGGCCAGCGCCACCGTCGCCACCTGGGTTTTATCGCCCATCTCGGCCAGGAAGAAGGCGATCACGGTGGTCATGAAGACGCCGAAGCGCGCGCCGGTCGATTCGTTCTCGTCGATGTCGTCCGGGACCATGATCCAGGCCGCCATGCCGATGAAGGCCAGGCCCAGCACCCAGCGCATCACCTCGGGCCCCAGCAGTTTGCTGACCAGCGCGCCGACTGCGGCGGCAAACGCGTGGTTGGCGATGGTGGCCACAAAAATGCCGAAGACGATCGGCAGCGGGCGGCGGAAGCGGGCGGCGAGCAGGAAGGCCAGCAACTGGGTCTTGTCGCCGATTTCTGCGAGGGCGACGATGCCGGTGGAAACGAGGAAGGCGTCCATTGAAGCGACAGGGCGGGAGAAGCAAAGGCGCGATCATAGCAGAGGCGGCCGGGGCGGGCTGTATTGCATCTTTCGGGCACAGGGGTGAAGTGCTATGCTGCTCGCGCTGAATTTTGCTCCCGTCTATATCGCCAAGGACCTCACCCGTGCATTCCATGAACCGCATCGCAGCAGCACTCCTGATCGCCTTCTCCGGCGCCGCCCTGGCGCAAACCCCGGCTGCCGCACCTGCGCCGGCTGCCGGCGCCGTCAGCGCCTCCAGCCCGGCCTCCAGCCAGCTCGCCTATCTGTCCACCGACGTCGAGCGCGTCATGAAGCAGTTCGACGTGCCGGGCATCGCCATCGCCATCGTGAAGGATGGCCAGGTGCTGGCCGCGCAGGGCTTCGGCGTGCGCAAGCTCGGCGCGCCCGACAAGGTCGATGCGAAGACCCTGTTCGAAGTCGCCTCGAACTCGAAGGCCTTCACCGCCGCCGCGCTGGCGATGCTGGTCGACGAGGGCAAGCTGGCCTGGGACGATCCGGTCACCAAGCACCTGCCGGACTTCCAGATGTACGACGCGTATGTGACCCACGAGATGACGGTGCGCGACCTGCTGACCCACCGCAGCGGCCTGGGCCTGGGTGCCGGCGACCTGCTGTGGTGGCCGACCACCAGTTTCTCGACCGACGAGATCATCCACAAGCTGCGCTACATTCCGCCGGCGACCAGCTTCCGCAGCAGCTACGCCTACGACAACCTGCTGTACATCGTGGCCGGCAAGATCATCGCCGCGAAGTCCGGCAAGACCTGGGGCGAGACCATCCGCGAGCGCATCCTGACGCCGGTCGGCATGGCCAGCACCACCACCAGCCTGGCGGAAAACGCCGGCAACCCGAACGTCGCCAATGCCCACAGCAAGATCAACGACAGGATCGCCGCCGTGAAGGCGATGCCGGTACCGAACGCGGTCGGCGCGGTCGGCATCAACACCAATGCCGAAGATATCGCGCGCTGGATGAACGTGCTGCTGGCGCAGGGCAAGCTGCCCGCGGGTAGCACGGCCGGTACCGGCACGGACGGCAAGGAAGCGCGCCTGTTCAGCGCCAAGCAGGCGCGCGAGCTGTGGACCGCGCAGACGCCGATGCGCACCGGCGAGCCGAACGCGAAACTGGCCGGCACCCGCGCCAACTTCGCCGCCTACGGCCTGGGCTTCCAGCTGCGCGACTACCACGGCAGGCTGCTGGCGCTGCACAGCGGCGCGCTGCAGGGCTTCTATTCGAAAGTGGTGCTGGTGCCGGAAGAGAAGCTGGGCATCGCCATCCTCACCAACGCCGAGAGCGGCGGCTCGCTGAACGCGCTGCAGTGGCAGCTGCTGGGCCGCCTGGTGGACAGGGACGACAAGACCGACTGGATCGGCGCCGTCGCCGCGGTCGAGGACGAGATGCACGCCAAGGAAAAGGCGCGCCTGGCCAAGACGTCCGCTTCGCGCGCCGCCAAATCCCAGCCTTCGCTGGCGCGCACCGCCTACGACGGCGACTACCAGGACCCGTGGTACGGCATCGCCACCATCAAACATGTGGGCGGCAAACAGGTGCTGTCGCTGTCGCGCACGCCGGACCTGACCGGAGAACTGGAGCACTACCAGCACGACACCTTCATCGTGCGCTGGAAGGAGCGCAACTTCAACGCCGACGCCTACGTGACGTTCTCGCTGAATCCGGACGGCAGCATCGAGCGCATGAAGATGCAGCCGATCTCCACCGAGACCGACTTCAGCTACGACTTCCAGGATCTGAACTTCACGCCGGTCAAGAAATAAGTCGTCGCCCCCGCGCAGGCGGGGGCCCAGGTCAAATCGGCGGGACCGGGTTGAAGCCTGAAATGGCCCGGTACTTGCCGCCGTTGTAGCGCAGCACCTGGCGCTGGTCGATCGCGCTCGGCGGCAGGGTATGCGCATCGGCGCGGCTGATCGCGCCCTCGAAGCGGATCGTGAAGTCGCCCGGCAGCTCGCGCGACGGTTCGATCGTCCAGCTGCTTTCGATGGCGTAGCAGTCGTGGCTTTCGGGCGCGGCCCTGTCGTCCTCGAGGTGCGGCTCCTGCGGATGCGGCTTGATCAGCGGCTGCAGGCGGCGCGCGCAGTCGCCGTTGCTGTCGACGTTGATGCCGCTGAGCGCCATCTCGACCGCCGGCTCCTGGCGCGCCACGCCCTTGTCCAGCTCATACAGGGCAAGCCAGGTGCCGCAATAGCCCTGCCAGCAGCTGCCGTATTCCACCGCCACCGCCTGGCGCTGGCTCGACAGCGCCACCGCGCGCAGGTTCGCTTCGCCGAAAAAGCCGCGCAACGCGAACACGCCCTGGCGCTTCGCCAGCTTCCATGCGCCCTTGCGCTGCTCGAACTGGTAAGCGGCCAATGCCATCGGCGTCGTATGGTCGACCGCGCGCTGGCTGCCTTCGTCCACCGGCACCAGGCCGGCAATCAGGGTCAGATGGGTGGCGTCGGAGCGCACCACCAGTTTCGGCTCGGCCACCACCCGCCTGGCGCCTTCGCTCCAGGCACTGCGGCGCTTGCGCGACACGCCGGGTAGGCGCGGCAGGGTGACGGTCTGGACCCGTCCCGCCGCGCTGTCGCTCCAGCCGGGAAAGGCCAGTGCGGCCAGCTGCGCCGGGGTGACGCCGGCAAGGGGCTCTGCAGTTTGTTGTGGGGGCGCCGCCAGCGCCATGCCGGCGGCGGCGAACAGGGCCGCGGCGGCGATACGGATGAGTTTCATGCGGCGACTATACACCGCCGATTGATGCCGAAAATTCACAAATACTCACTGCGGCGTCACATTCGCCGCAGCGGGTACCTGCCGTATTTACGGTTTCACGAACTTCAGCGTCATGCGGTCGCTCTCGCCGATGGCCTGGTATTTGTCGCGGTCGGCCGGGCCGTTGGTCAGGGTCGGCGGCAGCGCCCACACGCCGCCCTTGTGGTCGGCCTTGTCCTTCGGATTGGCGTTGATCTCGGATTTCGCGGCCAGCTTGAAGCCGGCGCTTTCGGCCATCTTGATCACATACGACTCGTGGACATAGCCGCTCTTGGCCGTGGCATCCTGCGGCATCGATTCCGGCAGGCGGTGGTCGGTCACGCCCAGCACGCCGCCCGGCTTCAGGCTGGTGTACACCGCCTTGAACATGTCCTTGACCTTGTCGTCGCCCAGGTCGACGAAGTTGTGCACGTTGCGGAAGGTGAGCACCATGTCGACGCTGTTCGGCGGGGCGAAGTTGTAGATGCCCTTCGGCGGATTGAAGCCGCCCCGCACGACCTTGTCATAGACCGCCGGCTTGGACTCCAGCAGCGTTTTGGAGATGAGGCCGCCGGCGATCAGCTTGCCGTCCTGGCGCAAATAGGGCGCCAGGATCTCGGTGTACCAGCCGCTTTCCGGCAGCAATTCGACCACCGTCATGTTCGGCTTGATGCCGAAGAAGCTCAGGGTTTCGTAGGGATGGCGCCAGGTATCGCGCGCCACGTTGTTGGTGCTACGGTGGCTGCCCGCGATTGCGGCGCGCAACTGGGCATCGTCAGCGGCCTGCGCGGCGCCGGCCAGGCTGCTCGCCAGCAGGGCGGCGGCCAGGATGAATCGTTTCATTGTGTCGTCTCCAGGGTCGGTGGCAGCGGCGCCATGCCGTGCCGCCCGGCGATCATCGGCCAGGACACAGTTGTCGTCAAGTAAAGATGTGTATGCATCGCAGGCGTCCGCGCGGACACTGCCCGGACACCTGGCGGACACATCCCGGGCGGACACTCGGCGCGACACGCGGGGTTCAAGCGCTTGGCATAAAGATTGCCTATTCAAAAACTTTACTTGCTGATATGGTTCAGCAGCTAAGAAAGAAGACCACGCGCAGTACAACAAAAAGCGGTCCGTCCGCCGGGCCACTACTGTCCACCTCAGGAGACGTCATGGAACGCCGTACCTTCCTCAACATCAGCAGCCTGGCCTTCGGCTCGATGCTGGTGCCCGTCTTCGGCCGCGCGATCGCCGCCGAAGAGCTGCTCAACCCGATGCCGGTCGCCGCCAGGAAAATGCTGGCCGATACCGCGCTGGGCGCCGCCACCAAGGCCGGCGCCAGCTACTGCGACGTGCGCATCGGCCGCTACCTCAACCAGTACGTGATCACGCGCGACCTGAACGTCGAGAACGTGGTGAACACCGAGTCGGCGGGCATCGGCGTGCGCGTGGTCTGCAACGGCGCCTACGGCTTTGCCGCCACCAACGACATGACCCCGGACGGCGTCGCCGGCGCGGCGCGCCAGGCGGTGGCGATCGCCAAGGCCAACGCCAAGCTGCAGTCCGAACCGGTGCAGCTTGCACCGGTCAAGGGCGTGGGCGAGGTGTCGTGGGCCACGCCGGTGAAGAAGGACTGGCGCACCGTGCCGATCAAGGACAAGGCCGAACTGCTGATCGCCGCCAACAAGGCCGGCATGGAAGGCGGCGCGACCTTCATGAATTCGATGCTGTTCCAGGTGAACCAGCAGAAGTACTTCGCTTCCACCGACGGCTCCTACATCGACCAGGACATCCAGCGCCTGTGGGCGCCGGTCAGCGCCACGGCCGTCGACAAGGCGACCGGCAAGTTCCGTTCGCGCCAGGGCCTGTCGGCGCCGGTCGGCATGGGCTACGAATACCTGGACGGCCGCAAGGAAGACAAGATCAAGGCCGCCGGCGGCGTCGCCACGCTGTACACCAATTCCTATGACATCGTCGAGGACGCGCGCGCCGCTGGCCGCGACGCCAAGCGCAAGCTGACCGCCAAGACCGTCGTCCCGGGCAAGTACGACCTGATGCTCTCGCCGGAACATTTGTTCCTGACGATCCACGAGTCGGTCGGCCACCCGACGGAGCTGGACCGCGTGCTGGGCTACGAGGCCAACTACGCCGGCACCAGCTTCGCCACCCTGGATAAATGGCAGTCGAAGAAGTTCAACTACGGCTCGCCGCTGGTGAACATCGTGGCGGACAAGGTCACCCCGGGCTCGCTCGGCAACGTCGGCTACGACGACGAAGGCGTGAAAACCAAGCGCTGGGACATCATCCGCGACGGCGTGCTGGTCAACTACCAGGCCACGCGCGACCAGGCCCACATCATCGGCGAAAAGGAATCGCACGGCTGCTCGTACGCGGACAGTTGGAGCAACGTGCAGTTCCAGCGCATGCCGAACGTCTCGCTCCAGGCGGGCAAGAAGAAGCTGACCCCGGACGAGATGGTCAAGGACATCAAGAAGGGCATCTACATCGTCGGCGACGGTTCGTTCTCGATCGACCAGCAGCGCTACAACTTCCAGTTCGGCGGCCAGCTGTTCTACGAGATCAACAACGGCAAGATCGGCCAGATGCTGGAAGACGTGGCCTACCAGTCGAACACCCAGGAATTCTGGAACGCCTGCACGGCCATCTGCGACGAGCGCGACTGGCGCATGGGCGGCTCCTTCTTCGACGGCAAGGGCCAGCCTCCGCAGATCTCCATCGTGTCGCACGGTTCGAGCACCGCGCGCTTCAACGGCATCAACGTCATCAACACCGCCCGCAAGATCGGCTAAGGCAGGAGCACAACGACCATGACCATCCTGACCCAGGAACAAACCAAACGCATCTGCGACCGCGTGCTGTCGCTGTCCAAGGCCGACGAATGCAGCGTCAACGTGAACGGCAGCCGCCAGGGCAACATCCGCTTCGCGCGCAACGCCGTCTCCACCGCCGGCCTGGCGGAAGACACGAACATCGCCGTGCAGGTCGCCTTCGGCAAACGCCAGGGCATCGCCACCATCAACGAGTTCGACGACAAGTCGCTGGAAAAGGCCGTGCGCCGCGCCGAAGACCTGGCCAAACTGGCGCCGGAAAATCCGGAGTTCATGCCGGCCGTCGCCAGGCAGCCCTACCGCGAATCAAGGACCTTCAGCCCGAAGACCGCCGCCATCGATCCGGAATTCCGCGCCCAGGCTGCCGCCTATGCGATCGAAGCCTGCCGCAAGAACAAGCTGGTCGCCGCCGGCTTCTTCACCGACAGCACCTCGTTCAGCAGCGTCGCCAATTCCAACGGCGTGTTCGGCCACCAGAACGAGACCGGCCTCGATTTCACCTGCACCGTGCGCACCGAAGACGGCCGCGGCTCGGGCTGGGTCAAGCGCTCGGCCACCGATGCCGCACGCTTCGACCCGCGCGAAGCGGCCGACGTGGCGATCGAGAAGGCATTGCGCTCGGTTGACGCGAAAGCGCTGGAGCCGGGCCGCTACACCGTGATCCTGGAGCCGGCCGCGACCTCCGAACTGCTCGGCTTCATGCTGGGCGGCTTCGACGCGCGCCAGACGGACGAAGGCCGCAGCTTCCTGTCGAAGAAGGGCGGCGCCTCGCGCCTGGGCGACAAGCTGTTCGACAGCCAGGTCAACATCTGGGCCGACCCGTGGAATCCGGACGTGCCGGTGCTGCCTTGGGACACCCAGAACCTGATCGCGCGCGAGCGCATGGACATCATCAAGGACGGCAAGGTCAATGCCCTGAACTACTCGCAGTTCTGGGCCAAGAAGAAGGGCGTGCGCCCGACCGCGACCCCGGGCAACATCATTATGGCCGGCACCGACAAATCGACTCTAGAGCTGATCGCCAGCACCAAGAAGGGCATCCTGGTCACGCGCACCTGGTACATCCGCATGGTCGACCCGCAATCGGTGCTGCTGACCGGCCTGACCCGCGACGGCACCTTCTACATCGAGAACGGCAAGATCAAGTACCCGATCAAGAACTTCCGTTTCAACGAGAGCCCGGTGACCATGCTGAACAACATCGAGGAGATCGGCAAACCGGTGATCATCGGTGGCGATGAGGTGCCGTTCCAGATGTCGATTCCGCCAATGAAGGTCAGGGATTTCAACTTCACTTCGCTGTCGGACGCTGTGTAAACAAGCAGCAATCGTCGTCCTCGCGAAAGCGGGGACCCATGCTGAGGTAATGCTCACGCAACGTATGGGTTCCCGCTTTCGCGGGAACGACGAGTCATATTGGAGACCCACTTGGAACGCCGTACCTTCCTCAACCTCGCCGCCGGCACCGCCGGCGCCATGCTGGTGCCCGTCTTCGGCAACGCCATCGCCGCCGAAGAGCTGCAGTCCACCATGCCGCTCAGCTTCAAGAAGGCGCTGGCCGATGCCGCCCTTAACGCGGCCACCAAGGCCGGCGCCAGCTATTGCGACGTGCGCATCGGGCGCTACCTGAACCAGTTCATCAATACGCGCGACCTCACGGTGCAGAGCGTGACGAACACCGAGTCCAGCGGCGTCGGCGTGCGCGTGATCGCCGATGGCGCCTACGGCTTCGCCGCCACCAACGCGATGAACCCGGACGCCGTCGCCAACGCCGCGCGCCAGGCGGTGGCGATCGCGCGCGCCAACGCCAAGCTGCAGACGGAGCCGGTGCGCTTGGCGCCCGTAAAAGGGGTTGGGGAAGTGGCCTGGGCTACGCCGATCAAGAAGGATTGGCGTATCGTCCCGGTCAAGGAAAAGGCGGACATGCTGATCGCCGCGAACAAGGCGGGCCTGGATGCCGGTGCCAGCTTCATGACGGCCAACCTGTTCCAGGTGAACCAGCAGAAGTATTTCGCGTCCACCGACGGCTCTTACATCGACCAGGACATCCACCGCCTGTGGGCGCCGCTGACGGCGACCGCGGTCGACAAGGCGACCGGCAAATTCCGTTCGCGCGCCGGCCTGGCGCCGCCGGTTGGCATGGGCTACGAATACTTCGACGCGCGCCCGGAGCACAAGATCCGCGCCGCCGGCGGCGTCACCACGCTCTACAACGGCAGCTACGACATTGTCGAGGAAGCCCGGAACGCCGGCCGCCAGGCGCGCGAGAAGCTGAGCGCGAAAAGCGTCGAGCCGGGCAAGTACGATCTCGTGATCGCGCCGGAAAACCTGTTCCTGACGATCCACGAATCGGTCGGCCACCCGACGGAACTGGACCGCGTGCTGGGCTACGAGGCCAACTACGCCGGCACCAGCTTCTGCACGCTCGATAAATGGGAGAGCAGGAAATTCCAGTTCGGCTCCGATAAGGTGAACTTCTTTGCCGATAAAAGCACGCCCGGTTCGCTGGGCGCGGTCGGCTACGACGACGAAGGCGTCAAGCCGAAGCGCTGGGACATCATCAAGGACGGCATCCTGGTCAATTACCAGGCCACGCGCGACCAGGCCCACATCATCGGCGAGAAGGAGTCGCACGGCTGCTCGTATGCGGACAGCTGGAGCCGGGTGCAGTTCCAGCGCATGCCGAACGTCTCGCTGGCGGCCGGCTCGAAGCGAATGACGCCGGATCAGATGGTGGAGGACGTCAAGAAGGGCATCTACATCCTGGGCCGCGGCTCCTATTCGATCGACCAGCAGCGCTACAACTTCCAGTTCGGCGGCCAGCTCTATTTCGAGATCAAGGACGGCAAGATCGGCCCGATGCTGGAAGATGTGGCTTACCAGTCGAACACCCAGGAATTCTGGAACGCCTGCAGCGCCATCTGCGACGAGCGCGACTGGCGCATGAGCGGCTCCTTCTTCGACGGCAAGGGCCAGCCCAGCCAGGTCAGCGCGGTCTCGCACGGCGCGTCGACCACGCGCTTCAACGGCGTCAAAGTGATCAATACCGGCCGCAAGATCGGCTAACGAGGACTTCATGAAACAGTTGAATCAGGAAGAAGCAAAACGGATCAGCGACCGCGTCCTGTCCTTCTCGAAGGCCGACGAATGTAGCGTCGCCATCAGCGGCAGCCGCCAGGGCAATATCCGCTTTGCGCGCAACAGCGTCTCCACGGCCGGCCTGAACGAAGACCGGCGCCTGACCGTGACCGTCGCCTTCGGCAAGCGCCAGGGCACGGCATCGGTGAACGAATTCGACGACAAGTCGCTCGAGCAGGCCGTGCGCCGCGCCGAGGCCACCGCCCGCCTGGCGCCCGAAAACCCGGAATACGTACCGGTGCCGGGCAAGCAGGAATTCAAGCCGACCGGCGAATATTTTGCTTCCACCGCCGCGATCGACCCGGACTTCCGCGCCGAAGTCGCGGCGCACGCGATCCTGGCCGGCCGCAAAAATAAACTGGTCACCGCCGGCTTCTTCACCGATACCACCGGCTTCGAGACCATCGCCAATTCGAAAGGCCTGTTCGGCCACCGCGAATTCACCGGCCTCGATTTCACCTGCACCGCGCGCACCGAAGACGGCCGCGGCTCGGGCTGGGTGACCCGTTCGGCCAGCGATGCGAAGCGCTTTGACGCGCGCGAAGCATCCGAAGTGGCGATGGAAAAGGCGCTGCGTTCGGTCGATGCGAAGGCGCTGGAGCCGGGCCGCTACACGGTGATCCTGGAGCCGGCCGCGACCTCGGAGCTGCTGGGCCGCATGTTCGGCGGCTTCGGCGCGCGCCAGGCCGACGAGGGCCGCAGCTTCCTGGCGAAGAAGGGCGGCGGCAACCGCCTGGGCGAGAAGCTGTTCGACGAACAGATCAACGTCTGGACCGACCCCTGGGACAAGGACGTGCCGGTCAGCCCCTGGGACAGCGGCTCGATGCTGGCGCGCCAGCGCCGCGACATGATCAAGGACGGCAAGGTCGCCAACCTCGAGTACTCGCGCTACTGGGCGCAGAAGAACGGTGTGGCGCCGACTGCGCGCGCCGGCAACATGATCATGGCGGGCGGCACCAAGTCGCTGGAAGAGCTGGTCGCCGGGACCAGGAAGGGCGTGGTCGTCACCCGCACCTGGTACATCCGCATGGTCGACCCGCAGTCGGTGCTGCTGACCGGCCTGACGCGCGACGGCACTTTCTATGTCGAGAACGGCAAGATCAGGTACCCGATCAAGAACTTCCGCTTCAACGAAAGCCCGATCACGATGCTCAACAACGTCGAGGAGCTCGGCAAGCCGGTCGTGATCGGGCCGGACGAAGTCGCCTACCAGATGGTGATTCCGCCGATGCGCATCCGCGATTTCAATTTTACGAGTCTCTCCGACGCCGTCTAAGGTTCACGTGGTCTACGACTTCTACTTCACGCGCCTGATGTACGAGTCGGGCGACTGGGATGTGGACATCCGCATGCCCAGCAACGTCCTGAATTCGCTGGTCGAGTACACGACTTTGCGCGTGGACCCGGCCGAGCGCGTGATTGCGCTGTCGGACCCGAAGATGCTGCAGGCGCCGTTCTGCTACCTGGCCGGGCACAAGCTGGTGCAGTTCACGCCCGCCGAGCGCCGCAACTTCGAGCGCTACGTGAAGGGCGG
>Ga0265798_10003018_pt1 | contig 24275 bp, 14 predicted proteins | sample P3T30metagenome_FD_192430 | JGI IMG/M metagenome (GOLD analysis project Ga0265798, IMG submission 192430) | Plant litter microbial communities from East Loma Ridge, Irvine, California - P3 T30 | ecosystem: Environmental > Terrestrial > Plant litter > Unclassified | place: USA: California...
ATAAAGGCATTTAATAGAGTTATATAGAAGTATCATTTATATCCTTACGTAACTCTAGCAGAGTTATCGCTATTATATTATAATAAGATCTTGAGAGGCATTATTATAGTTATAAGGAGACCTTTAGAGTTATTAAGCAACTGTAGTAGTCGTGTAGAGTTAAACTGTACTATCAGACATAAGCTAACAGCAATTTTAACGTTATTAAACAACCCTCTGGGTCAACCTTATAATGTACAATTCAATGTCGCGATATCAGCTTAACAGCTCATCGCAAAACAAAACAAAGCCTCTACCCGGCAAACACAAAAAGTCGTAAAAATGATGTTCACACTGCCCCCGCTAGAGCGTGTGTCAAGACAGGGGTTTTCAGGGGTTACAGATCAGCCATTGCCACCTGTATTATCGCCTCTCCCTACCCCTCTCATATCCTCGAAGAAACGCACGTATGATATCTCTGGTGACTCATCCTCTGTAACCACCCTAAACCCTAAGCGGACTCGAAATCAAGACACGACTGCAGCTATAACACTAGGTGTGACAGCTGGACGCCCCTCTTCCTCAACAGTCGATCCTTCGCTTCCCCTTGTTATCTCCGAGGGTTCTCAATCCACTCAGATTGTACAAGCGACGAATGCTGGTCCTCTCGAGGTGGAAGTAGCACCTTTGGCATATCCTGTACTGGCTACGGCCCCATTACCCGTTGTTAACCCTGCTCCTGATACGTTCCCCCCTATATCCTCTCCGAATGGCAGTATCGCTTTTATGGAAAATCCGACTACCCCGCAGCAATTTCTACAGCAACATGCATCCCATCCGATGATTACCTTGCCAGGCGCTCCACTGCCAACAGAAAGTCAAAACAAGAACTAGCACGCTCAACGATTGCGAGCCTAGTTAGGGATTGAGAGCAAACGACTGAATCAGCTACCGGGTACAGCTTTGTTCATTTATGGTAACGAGATGTCGAACCTGCGTAGACTAGAGTCGACAGATCCACATCCTTGTCTGTTTTCTACATCGATGGAAGAGAGTTTTACTTACTTTCCTAATACGTGTACCATCAATTGAGAGATGTGTATCCATGCAAAGTATCAGTGGTCAGCCGTAAACATTGCCCTGTACATAAACTATGGTCACGGTGTTCGGACACATGGTGTTGTCTTACGCTCTCGGATCGCATACCACTTCGCTCAAGCCAATCGGGTTGTAAACTCAAATGCAGGCATTGTTCCCACAGCATCCCTTCAGAACATTCGTACGGACAGCGGATTGCTGGGAAATAATAGCCAACTCCACGACTACTTCTTGTATCATATGGGCGATGGCATACGCCATCTACAAACACAGATGCGAACCCGAGTAATTGAGCATGTTCCCAATGTTACTCACGATGCGAAATTACGTCCTATTGAGTTATCGCAATATGCATAGTGTCATAGAATCTCTGTATCAGTCTCGGATTGCATGAACTTTACTAATTTGGCCATGAAAGATGCACCGTCGAATGCGATATTGGACACCGTTGACCACGATTTTAGGCTCAAACACACACAACAACCATAGTTTAAAATTGCATGTCTAGAAGCTCGCACAGATAGATGGCTATCATAGGTTATTGTCTAAATTTGGTGCATACGTGCTGCCACCCGCTTTGAGGCAGTATTGCTGCCCGGCTAGGGTAGTGAGCGAAGTTTGCCACACGGGTGATGTTTTTATCTATTTGCTTAACTCGTTACGCCTAATCTCGATCAAAAATCATCTGAGACCCCTTGAGGCATTTGTGTGCGTACTTCTGGGGAAGCGTGATACTTGTACCACTGGCAAATAGCACTGGGTGTATTGTAATGGCTAGCTATCATCAAAACGGCCACGACAGAAAAGATAAAGGTAACTATAAATTCTAGCTACGCAATCATAATGTGTAACCAGTCGAATTAGTCCAAAATCATGCGTAATCTAGATGGGGAGTCGCTGTTTGGTGATCTTATAATATACCGTTTGCTTAAAGATGCCGCATTGCCCTCCTCTGTCTTCTAACCTAGGCACATGTACCTATATTGCCATGAAATGAGGCGATAATAGCCCCATGAGATGCAAGAGTTACCTATGAACAACTCTGCATTGGTCATGATTCACTTCGTTTGCAAAATAACCGATTGCTAGAGCAACTTGTCCCTGCAAATGACCTGCAACGCCAGTGCCCACTGTGCCGCAGAGCTCCATCCATCACGTCTGTAGAATATTTTAGGACGGAGAAACAATAACTTCATTCCCAGATATTATGCATGCTCGTAATATACCTTGATCACGGCTATAGCTCATTAGTTAACACTACCACTTCAAGAAAGTTCACCTATACATCACTCCATTATTACTCCCTCAAGCTGAAAGTTCCTAGCTACACCAGCAGTGCGTCTTCATTACAAAGCCACTATCTTTATTAGAAGCGGATAGCTGTGGCTGAGATCTCCGGTCATTTATATCATACTGAAGCCTCTTCTCATAAAAGAGTAAGTTGTCTCGTTTATAAAAGATCCCCCTTTCCTCACGTAGCCGTGATTGAGTACTCGCTTCAAATCGAGAACAACGGTGCTTTCGCAGACTACACTATGAACAACGCCTGGAAACAAGTAAATGAGTTGTTACCATCCTGTGAGTTCCAACAAAAAGAATTTCGGCGTCGCTTACAGATCCTAGCAATACTACATAGCTTGTTATATCCTCAGGTTTTCTACAGTGATGCGTAGCAAACGCCACAAATACTCGCGGCAGCGAGTACACCACTTAGCTATCTGGGACGCACTCCCAGACCCTACACCTGCAAGCGTCTCCCGGAAAATGCACTGATCCTGGAAAGTGAGTACCACCGTGGCCACACAGAGGCGACCATCGGCTACACATAGTATTGCTTGGAACAAGGTGACTACACTCTTGACGACGAAAACTCGCTATGGTGGTGGGTTCCTGGTGGATACTTCTCCATGGAGTGGGTTAATATATTCTCGCATACATCTAACTAGCCTTGGGGTTCTGGTCCGTCAAAATCTTTTCCTACTGCGAAGAAAGTCTAGTATTGCTTTGATTTTACTCCGCTACAATTCCTCATATTACTATTTACGATTATAAGCGATGAAATTAAAGTATCGAATATAACGTAAGCATGATATAGTTTACAGTACTGTGTACTAGCACATTTTCGCGACACAGTATTGTACTAACAGCAATATGAAAATCAAATGGTGCATCTGAGAATAGTGGGCAATTCACTTGTGTTTTTATCCACCAGTTGAGCACAAATCGGTCGCTTGGGCACATGTTTGTGGTCGCTAGTGTCAACGAAGGTCCGTGCATACAGCGGCAGTGTTTACAAAGTTGCACCGCGACCAATTGGAAAATAAATCACAACCCATCAAACAACCATAAGATCAACAAAAAGTACTAACCGTCGTCCAGAACAACTCTTAACCCAACTCATGAACCAGAGGTCTTGCGGATACACCCGATACATCCCAAGCTGCTTGCAGTAGTCACTTTCCGCGCTCCCCACCCCCTACTTCTCCAAGCAGAAAAGCTATACTGTATTTACATCTCGCTTTCAAAACCAGCAGTTTATTACTGACGAGGGAGTTTCAAGGCCTCGCTTACTCTAAGCGCGCAACCCACTAAGGTCCTCAAGCACAACCTCACTAGCAAAGACAACATGCAGAATCCCCCTCAGCAAAGTATGTTATGTCTGAAGAAACAAAAAAGGCCAGCCAGAGTCTAACAATGAATAGTGGCTAGTATAGACAACGCTCACATCGCGCCCGCTGTCAATGGTGTCCAACCGGTGTCTGCACCAAGCTCGCGTTCTCTACTTGCCTCCGCAATACACAAGCCGGGTACACTTACCATCGAGCGCCTCCAGAATGACTTATCTAAACTCACTGGAAATATCTACAATATAGTACAGACTGTCATCAAGGCCTGCAAGGTACTACCCCGTTCCGATATTTGCCTTGACGAGATCTGCTGGTGGTACATGGACATTGATGGCAAGCTGGAGCTGTTTCGAGAATGCTACCTGCTCTGCAAGTCAAGGAGAAGCTATCTTACACTTGCTCCAGAAGATGTTCAGGTGCGGGTGGCCTTTTTAGACGAGAGTAGCCAGTTGGTGAGAGAGGCTGCGCCTAAGATGGCGGCGGCTATCGCATACCTGGAAGCCTGGAACTGGGAGGTGGCCCTGAAATTTGGTGATCCCTCAGACAAGCTTGGGCTTACACCTGACCTCACTGTGTTGGAGATTTCGATCATTGATCTCCATAGTGAGAGCATCTTGAATCCACCCAGCGGCGACAAAAAACGAAAGCTATCCTCATTGGCAGAAACTGGAAACTTCATGGAGTATAATAGTGTGGTTGATACAGATAGGTCAGGCTCTCCGTACACATCCGTGGAAGGGGAGCCTGCCAAAGGCGCTCCTTGTGCGAAGCGATTGAGGCTTTCCTCTAACTATAACCTTGATAATATACATCCCATGCGTCGTGGAGATTATCGACGCCGGAATGAAGCCAGACCAAGTTTTAATACGCCGAAGAAGCAAGGGGTACAACGGGGAAAAAGATGCACGACATGGCCCGCCGCACGTGTCCAGATGTACCTAGATGAGCCTCGATTCGGCAGGGCAGATATACCCGTGAAAGCATTCGATTACGACTTCTACCACGAGTTTGAGAGTAACTCTACTCCATCTCCAGTCGACCCTCGCCTTATTGATTTCGACATTAGCATAGAGGAGATTCTTACGGTAGGTTCTATCCATATTTTGCTTCTACCTGCACTAATGGTTTTGCAGTATCTCTCCCAACATACGACGTACCATGAGATCACGTGGCGTATCATGAAGAGCTGGGAACCGGCAATGGTTGTCAAGTTTATTGTGAGTTGCTTGGCATAATGAGACTTAACAAGAATTAACAACATGAACACAGTTCTGGGTTCGGGACCTAAAAATCAAATCTTCTTATGCGCGCAGTGCCCTCCATTATCGAAAAGATGAAGCGGAGATCTGGGCTAGGGTTCGTGAGAGGACCAAAACTGTCAATGGAGTGAAGACAGTCGTATCTACTCCTGACGATAGGCGTTCGCCTGTTGCAAACCCTCGGAGCAGGCGCCATTTCAGTCAAATTTCGTACAGTAGCGGGCGGATGGGTGCTGATGCAGTCGATCCTTTCGACTACCCCATCTATGCACTAGCAGACGGTGTTCACCAAGATCGCCACCCTACTGGTAAAGGTGCCCAGCTGCTGACACGCGTTATCAAGCACATCCTACATGTCTCATATGATCGTAAAGTCAAGCTCAGCGAGATTCACGACTATGCAGAGGCGTGGAACATCACAGTTCCCGACGCGGACAGGCTTCAGGTTGATATCGAAGCCGAGGATGCCGACGCAATCCAACGGTATGACAGGAAGGGGACAGTTGAAAACATTCATGCTTACTACAGCCTTCGTTTCGGGAGGATGGGATAAGTATTGCAAACGCAACACGGTTGGAGTTAGCATTATTTTGATCTAGAGGGTATCGTCTTGCTTCTTCGTGCTCTCCTTTCCCTTGAAAAGTCAAAGCAAATGCCAATTCATCTTCAAACATCTTTTTAAAAGTGGGTTGTGTTCGCTGAGCTTCTGGTATCCTTGCTCATGGGCGAATAAACTCAAAGTTTGCTGGAAAGGCTCTATACGATAATCATATCCAACGAAAGAGCATATATTCCAATTCATACTGAAACGACAGAAATTGTCAGCCTTCAGTATGTGAGACGATCTGCCGTTGCCTCATTGAGGAGCGGCAACTCTCTAAGACCTGCTTCCATCCTTCTCATGAGGCTACGAACACTTACCTCCAGTTTTATTGTTTTACAAGTGACATCGATGCTCAACGACAGAGTTTCATAACGCGGTATTGTTATATTGTTTTTAGATAGTAGTAAATGTCTTATCTGAGAACTGTATATCCAGTTGATACATCATTTGCACAGTAAATGTGCGCGGGTACAGAGCCTTGAGCATATAATCGATAAACGTTTTCGAACTTGGACTTATTATTGTCAAGTTGGTTTAAATCTTGCGATGCTAAGTTTTTTCATCTGCATAGCTACATAGGTAGACAGGAATTCTGATCACCATGCGCTAAAAGTAATAGTTCACGTCTTTTTCTTGATTATCAAAGCTTTCAGATAAATGGTAGTCATCGCTACGGCTATGTCTTCACCCATTTCACCCTGCACTTTGAACCTGAGACAACCTCGCGACTTATCTATTACATCCGACATTTTGATATCTTCTCAATGCACATCAATTAGTCATTACGTTTGTCGTCAGAACATATTGGGTTGTGGTGTGAAAACGCGCTTTCGCGCTAAGAAACACTATTCTTCAGATGCAGCCTGCACGATATATACTTTTAGACTGAATGACCACAAGAACGCCTCATAAAGTCTATATCATTCACAGAAAATTTATATCTCATTCTGAACAACGTTCTCTTTGAGATGAATGCATCGACTGATTATCGCTGGGAATTGCTCCGCAACATATTAGCAAACTTCTGCCGCAACAACGGCAACACCAGCCATGAGACCGCAGAAAGCTTACGAGAGAAAGCACTTGGTGGCTGTGAAGGGTTTTATCAACCTACCAGTATCACTGTCTCTACTATTGTGCCCAGGTCTGACTCAGAGACAATACCTGGTCCCGTGTCTCCTTCCGTGTCACATGACATGCCTTGGCATACCTATATATAGTGGGATCTCCCGATTCCTAGTTAGCTAGCTTATACAATACAATGGATATGATACCTCAAACCTCACATTCCGTGAGTACCAACAACATTGGCGACTTGAACTGTTTGAGTAAGTCTAGCAAAGAGAGCGCTCAAATCATTCCTACCGCAGTACAGCTGACACGTTGACTAGACACAAGTTCTCAAGTGCTTACAGACGACAAGCGCAAACGTGATGAGAGCGCAAACAACGGACCCGAGAGCTGTTATAAAGCTACTGGTAAGCTCCTACTTCAATGTTACACATATTCATAGCGAAACTTCAACCACTCATGTACTGATCGCGCTGTCTTAGACCCTCCCAATGCACCCCATAGTTTCCCACACTCGCGCGATACCGAAGAAGAAATAGAAGGCCTGGGACAAGTACTCGGCTTGCCTACGGGCATTCTGAATTTTTCCACGGACATGCAAACGTTTGCAGGCGCCCTCGAGATATACGCGCCAGCTACCGTGCCTCGTCTTGTGCTCAGCAGAGACACCCGGACTCCTCTAAACCATGGTCCCCAGTACTGGGGATACATCCAGAAGGCTAGAAGGATATGTACCTGTATGAGTGGTCGGATGGACTTAAGCTGGTCTGGCTGTTAATCACTCCATTACGGGGGATACTACCATAGTGCGCTCTTATGAGCGCCTATTGTCCCTTGAACAGTATGGCAACATGGGAGCACGTCGACGTGGGCCTGGTCGGACCCAACATCTCGGTCTGCATCGTTGAAATTGCAGCGGTAATAAATTCTAAAACTCTGGCGAGAGTATAGTTAGACTAACAGCTAAAGTTCTTTCCGCGCGCTGCAACCATTTGGAGATCACTCGGGCGGCGATTCCAGAACGCTGGCTGATCCGTTAATCAGCCTCGCCAGCTAATTGTAATTAAACTCACAAATGATGATATCGATTTTCGCTTACATCGCCACAGTACTACCCCCGCCAGATCAGAACAGCAGACACTCGTTGTCACAGTATACACTTCATGAAAGCTAATGTCACAGTAGCTCATAGGGATCTAAACCTTCTGCAAGCTTAATCTTAGATAAAATCGCCACCGATTGCTTGGAATCTAACAGAAAGTTCAGCGATCTCTCCGACTGTTTTCTCTCTAGTTTGGGGGGTGGCCTGATGTTCTATCCCGAAGACTTAGATCAGGGTATACTGTCGATCGCAGTTCTTCATACCCGAACTCATCATAGTTCTTTCCGCGCCGCATCTGCATTCCCGAGATACAAGATCGTTTTAGCCGCAACGAAATCAAGTGCACTTTCCAAGCAAACGTTGTCGTATTTGCTCCTTCACAACCTCTTCCTAGGTGTTCACTGACTTTAATTCCTCACCAGAACTACCAGCGCAATCTTCATATCCGCTATGTTTATCCCACAGCATGTTCGCTACATGATCAAGAAGGGTTCACTAGTCTACCCTCGAACCGTCCCGCTAGTATCCTACTCCACATGCACAGTGAACCACTACCAATTCACCATTCCTCCTTTCGCTAGTGCCGTGTGTAGAGATGTCGATATCAAGATTTCATACATGCTCCTCAACTTTACGGATGGCTTCGATCCTGCCTAGCTTCTAAAATGACGTGACTCCGGTCCCTTCACCAAGGTCCTAGAGCACCCAATGAATCGCTGGTGCTGAAAGCACAACGTTTTCACATGTCAATACCTAATCCCGCTCTAATTTGATTACTATAGGGGTTGCCTATATTTATCTGGTGGAAGATATATGATACAATGTGTGCTGGTCGATCTGGTGTAGCATCGATGCCACTTCAGTGCCTTTTCTTGGAAACACCAAAACTTAATAGCACTGATCAACATTCTGATATACTGGACTGGCGCACTATCTAAGATAACATCTAAACTGCGAATACAACAAATGAAGACTCCGAGGAACCCTTCTTTCAGAGTGATACAGTGAGATTTATATAGCGCTCTGCTATTGATCATTACTTTGTAGCTGCTTGTTTCTCCAAGATATTTCAGTCTACCAAAGAATTGACTTCTTCAAGTCGCGGCCTTAAGGTGTTGCCGGAAATCCCTGCAAGGTCAAATGCTAGACAGCCAGTCCCAGCACACTACGTAGAGTAACTAACTCGGCATGAGCGCATTGAAGGTCCCGAGATTACTCTAATTTGTATAGCTGAGGCTTGTCCGCAGATGAGGGCCTGAATGGCATGCCTATGACTGAAAATCAGTCGCCTCCCGTCAAGGCACATGATGTGTGAGAGTTTTGGTATGGTATCTATTGTATTGTATAAGGTAACTAACTAGGAATCGGGGGATTCCACCATATATAGGTATGCCAAGGCATGTCATGTGACATGATGCAACCGTGCAAATCATTGGGTGGTGCGGTGAACATTGGGCTACAATCTGCAACTACGAGTCTCGTAAGAGGTCAAGTTCGTATACTTGAGTACGTCTGTTGTCTTTGGCTAAATATGGTACACCAATTTACATGGTTATCATAGACCTGCTAATAGCTATAGAGCAGCAACCTGTGACCGACTTGAGGTGTACATGTGGTGTCGAGGCGACCGTCCATACATTGCTTTATCGCTGCAGATACTATCATCTCGGGGTGTAGCCTCTCCATTACTGTGTCGCACGTCGGAAAGTAGATCTAAGACATACGTTGAGGGCGTCGCCGGGCGGGGATGGAAAGATTGTATTCACGACCATCCAATAAGTCACCCAGATAATATATACTCTATTGCCACCCGCACCCATATCGAAGCCTCCAGTAGCTCTTCATGGTCGATGAAAAAACCAGTATCGGCTCTAGGAGTGATCACGCGGGAGTCTTCGGGATTGAAGATGGAGCCACGTGACTTGACATAGCGAATGTAGGCAACTGGAGAAGCTTCCACTACCGCCTTGGCGTTTCCCTTGATGTAGTCTAGTGAGACGCTGTCAATAGAGCCCATTCATAATGAACATAAAACCGAGGGGGGCTTCGTAGTCAAACACTTACTACTGAACGCCTTAGCAGAAGCCAGACAAGCCGCAGGGTGTTAAATATTCACGCCATAGATGTCATCTCCGTATCATATGAGCTCATGAAGAATGCCAGCTGGAAGCCCACGCTACCCACAACCGCAGTGAACAGCGAATGGAACCACCCAGCAGACAGTTTTACCGTCCAAGAACTACGGACAAGCAAAAGCGTTGCCCGCAAGTTCGTTCTGCATAGTGCCTCTCACATGCCAGGATATACCACTTGACAGCTACTAAAGCTATAATAAAAAGAGGTAAAAAGCCCTCTATAGGAGATTTAGGGAGCAAGCCGTTGAAACTCTCACCTACTCAAAGCTGCAATTAACTTTAGTGGTGTTTATGAACTATGAAAGTATGACTAGAACTTCTTTTCGTTCCACTAGACACTACTTTAGAACAAGAGGAGATTTTATTTCGAGGTCATTTCTACGCAATTTAGAGAGTTGAAACAAAATTTTCGAATTAACCAATTCTCTTATAGTTTTCTTTGTTTAGATATAGATGTACAGGTGCATTTGTATATATGCAGCTAATCGTAGCTCTTCACCTCCCATCTACTAAAACTCGCACAAAACACACACATTCTCTCTCTTTCCCTCTCTTTAACTACAGTTTGCGTATGAACCGCTGCCATCAGTGTAGGTGTTCAGAATACAACCATTGTCTTTAGTTAGGCAAGGAAAATCCTATTGTTTTTATTGATTAGAGCTCCGAAAATTTCTTATAATGAGTTTTTTCGACATACCTTGCGGCACGCCTGCCCACCCCCCACTATTTCACCATTTGGAGCATAACTCAGACACTTTCCTTGAGGTGCGGATCCACCAAACGTATCCTTAACGCATCGTGTCTAAGTAGGACTTCTGTTAGAACTGTTATAATAGTAGAATAGCCGTTTGCTAAGAGTAAAGGAGCGGGGGAGGGATAACGTACCCAATCAGCAGAGGCAGTTAGGGCTAAGCCTAGGAAGATAGAGATCTTAGAGAACAACATATTTATTTATGTATGTAAAATAGTTTCTTGCAAAAGAGGGGATATCATGTGATTGCATAAATAAAAGTCCAACAAGCGTATATAATTAAATGTTTATACTTTCTTTAATTACCACTGACTAGTGCACAGACTATACATACTGAAGAATATCAGTACTAGCCACGTAAGCTTATGCTGACAGACACGCTTAGATTAGTTTGCCGTAGCGCTGACGTGAGACGGCATTGCTGTCGGGCTTGATCAGTCTGATCTTGTCTGAGAAGTAACACCGCCTGCGGTCAATTCGCATAAATGCCTAAGCAGAGAGTGCTTTGTTTTGCGAAGAGCTAGTGAGCTGATATCGCGACATTGAATTGTACATTGTAAGGTTGACCCAGAGGGCTGTTTGATGACGTTTAAATTGCTGTTGGCTTGCTGAATGTCTGACTAGGATATAAGTGACAAGGAGACTATAGTATGTTAATTTTAATTTTGATAATTTCTTCCAGTTAATTAAGATAGAGGTATATTACGCGTCGCTGAGTTTTTTGGCTTCGCTCTTACGTATCCTAACTTACCTTAATCTAATCTCTTGTGTTCTAGCCTTTCGTGTTCTAGCCACTCGTGCTGTGACTTCGCGTGTTGTAGCCTTTTGTGTTCTAGCTGCCAATGCTGTTCAACGGCAAGACTTGAGTCCGAGAGGTTAATTGCCTGCTCTCAACGAACAAGGTGGAGGAGATTCTAGCAACCCAACCCAATCATTCTGCATAACCATACACTACAGCCGTCATAGTAGTACAGTAATGGTAGCGATTGGTTCGTGCTATTCACAGCTGCTTTGAATGACAACGTTGCTCCGCGCCATGTCGTAGCAGCTGGTGCCACTGGAACAACTTCAGCTATATGCCTAGTATCAACAACACACCTCTGACGCTTACACTTCTATGTATGTAGCGACAAGAGCTTTCTCTTGTTACTCTGCTATAATCGGATATCTTTCTTAGTGCTGCGAGTCTCTTGACTTCGGATGCTCTAAGCCGCCTTTCTTGTCCACTCAGTTCTTTTCCTTTTCCAAAAGTGAGAAACAGCACCTAGAGAAATGAGCTAAAAATGATAATCACTGCAGGCTAGCGATGTCTAAACAGATCCAGCATTATACAGCCATGTTCAAGTGGCTAATAAGCGATCTCAATGGTAGCCAAGGTAGTTCGAAGCTACTATCTCATCCCTGTGTGATGACGGCCAACCCACACTAACCGCACCCTCAAGATAACCCTATTCTCTGATGGCTGAGTAACTTTCAGCATCTTTACTAGGAAGCTACCTGATTTGTTAGTCAAGCGACATACCCCGCCAACATTGCGCACTTCTACTGACGTATTCCTTAACCACTTCATGATTCTACATGTAACATAGTTTATAAGCTGGCGGACAAGCAGACTCCACTAAAACGCTTGTAAGGCGAGGACCATGCAACACCCCTATGTTTTGTTTCTATAAATAACATGAAATTATTCTTTAGAAGTTTCGCTATCATCTACATTCTCTACTTCTACGTTACAATTGCGGGAGTCTTACCAGAACGCCCGTAGTGTGGGCAGACCCTTCGGCTAAATTTGTGGACTTTAAGTTGAGCTACAGACCGCAGCTCTTTGCTTTGCAAAGACCATCGCTGTCAACTGCAACTACAATCATTTCTTACCTTAGTCTCATATTCTTTGCTTCGCTATTTACCTTCGCACCAAGTGTATTCATCATAAGCTATAGTACCGGATCTATTGCGAAGGTTCTTTCTGTCAACGCTGCCGCCGCCGCCTGTCTAAAGCCTCCGTGGCCACATACAGCAAGCCGCTTCCCGATACCTTTGCTTTCTATTCATAGTCTGGCTTTCGGGATAGGGTTACTTCCTTGATCGCCGCATGCAGGAACTAGTAACCACATGCGCCCTCCCACGTCAACGAAGTAGTGGTGACCTACCCTAATCTCAAAGTAGCAATAGCTCGCTTTTAGGTGAAGTCGTCTTCTCTTCTTGCAATGCTTTCAGATGAGCGAGTGCATAGATTGATTACTTTGTAGGGGAAACCGGCGGCTCCTCTTCTCCTTGCTTTACTTTGCAAGGGGAGAAATTTCCTTGTTCGTCGGAACTTAGTAAAAATGATAGCTTTGGTATTTTTTTTCCATAATTGCAGGATTCATTGCTTCTTTTGCGAGTGCAATCTCTTTTGAGATTACTGCCTTCTTAGCGAGCGCTAGATCTCCTGCGACAGTCGTCTTGTAGTTCTCCGACAATCTTTTCAAAGTAAAAGCTTCGCTATCCACTGTCATGACATACACAAATTTTCCCATTCGGACTTTCACAATCCGCTTAGCTCGTAGGAATTGGCCTTCTTAAAAATCTCTGCCCATGTACTCAAGACCCATTTAATCGCCCTTTCCCAAATTACTTCGAACTCTTCCTGATGGCGTAGTAGTTTCTGTTTATTCATCCAATAGCCTTTGCAAGGCTGCCCTCGATGCCATTCTCTGATCAGCTCATAATGCGTAAGGGTCTCAATACGCTACGTCTACGGAACTCCAAACACCACAAATAGTTTGATTGGGTTATATTCATGTTCCGGTCATTTTGACAGACGAACATGGACAGATTTGGGCGTCCGGCCATTGTTGACATAGTCAGGCGAGGATTTGCGACTGTATACGTAAACTGATCCTGTTTTGAAGTCCCACTTGTAGTCTTGCTCATTCAGATTTTTACAAAATCTCCATGCAACAGTATCTTTGAATGTGAACTCGTTTGTGTAAGGATGAAATTCTGCCGTCAAGGAAAGTCTGGCTCGTCTCGACCATTGTATGAAGAAATCATCGACAGCACGGGGACGAAGGTGGTACTGTGTGATTGTTGAAGAAACGCGTGGAAGCGGTGTTAAACTTGCATCCAGTTGCAATGGGATTGAACTAACCATAGAAGCTTTCGGTCTATTGGAAAGACTGTATGATGAAATGGACAAGGGTTCTCCAACCGTGGTAGCGCGACTGGTAGTCGATGAAGCATATGTATCGCATAAACCTGGGGCTAAGCTATCAGCCTGCGAGGTCCGCTTAGACGTTGTAGGGGTAGTGGAATAAGCCGAATATCTTAAGGTTTCTTCCAAACTTTTCCACATCAGTATCTCATCTAGTTAGGGCTCGACTAGTGGAATTAAGAGTGGGTGAATAAGATAAGACCTCAATGCCTTGCTCTGGCACAACAATTGGGTCGAGTATACTCTCTGATATCATCTGAAGGTATTTCTTGGTTCGCTTCAGCGATGATACTGTTGAGTTTAATTGCCCGCTTGGTTTTCGTACATCTCTAAATGCATCGTCGGTCTGGCCGGTTCTGCTTAGAGAAATATATACATCAATTCTGCGTATTTTGATCTGCCTATAAGCTGAGCGGTCTTTTTATTCAACTATTCTTCGATGGTTTCCTTCGTCAGACCATCAAAGATCGCCACCAGGTTGCTGAACTTGAGGTTGGGGGTGTTACATAGAATAGCGGTTTTCTGTAGCAGCCAGGTGACATAAGAGTGGGCGTTGGTTGTGGGTCGAATAATGGCTGGGATGGGCGCTAGAGCAGGTAGACAGGAGATAAGGATAGCCTTTTTACTGTCGAACCTAGACATTTCTTTTAAGTTAGCAGAGCAGCAGTAGTCGGGAGGATACTTACTAATAGGGTGTAGTAGGCGACAGTATAAGGAGAAAAAGAGAAGAATATATTTTAGCGCTTTTTAGTGCCCTAGCGACCTATAGTTACTCCTATAGGCCGTCGCCTATTAGTGTTTAGTTATGTATGTAATGTTTTAGTACCAAATCTTCCTTATAGCTCTTAGAGCCTTAGGCTTGGCAGCCTAAGGCCTAAATTTTTCGACTTCCGCATCTTATATCCAGCACAAAGGGTGTTAACATTTATCGTTCTCTATATAGCTTTCACTACTCTACTAGCGGATAACATCAATAAAAAAAATTCAACTATTAGTCATTTTGGACGATCAACCATGAGCTCAGCTGCCCAATTACTCAAAATTTGGCCTATATAATCCACCAAATCTATAGATTGGGCTGTTCATTTGCCAAAGTTTCAATGATTTTGATCCAGCAACCCCTGGGTTGGGTGCCACATGCACAAGTATCAGTCGTTTTAATCGCCCCGCCCCCCTCTGCGCTATGTAGCTCATCCGCCTAATGATCTGTCATGTTGATCGATGTGTGGGGCGGCTCATGCTTAGATTTCAGTGTTTTTGATCCGGCGACCCCTGGACGGCTCATCTGCTGGAAAACAGTTGTAGAGTAAAGAACTATATAATTAAGCGGCCTGCCTGGACATATAAGGCATTCCAATGTTGCCTTTGCAAGGCATCTCTTCACTCTGCACTTTGTATAAAATCGTTTATCGGGATTCCCCTTCTGTATTGTCTTTCCAAAACTCCCTTGGGATTACACTATGGGTTCAAAAAACACACTATGTTCATTTACGAAATATACTCAATGTATGCCCCTACTAGATCAAATGTTTCTTTTTCTTTTTCCTCCGCTCTCAAGCTTCAAGCCATAGTTCCCTAAGAGGGAATAACTTTAAACTAAACACTAAGTTACTTGATGCTTGGTTTATGTTCTCTATTTAGAAAATGCGTGAAAAATCAAACCCTAGATTTTCTATTGATGGGCGGGGATGTCCATTTGTCTGAATATTAGTTGTTATGGTCGATCTAGCTATGATGCGGGTTACGTATCTGCCCTAACCTTCATCATTTTAATCGATTCGCCTGTTTCTCCAAGATTTGCACATTCAATATATCAAATTCATAAATTAGGTGGCACATTTTTTCGAACCTGGCAGTTTTAATCCACCAACCCATAAGTAGCTCTCGCTAATATGTACCTTGAATGTCACATTGAACTCCTGGGAGCCCTCGGTCAATGTGCAAGAACCAGAGGTACTCATACGAGACGCTGCCACCTTGAAGGTTCGCTGTGTGAAGGCTTATAGGGGTACTTCAGTCGAATTTTGATCTAGTAGAGAGGCCAAAAAACCTCTTCATCCTTGTCGGTCTGCTGGACTACCTCTGTGGTTATCTGATCAAATATCAACGCTGTTCATTAATTAGCCTATAGGCAGCGCATATTCTGCAATATCTAGGATTTCTAGCCTAAGCTTTCATAATCACTTCTAAAACCCTAGTACAGTATCTTATACTCTATTCTTTCTCAATTCTAGAAACTTTGAAAATACGAATAAATTGTTGGTACAGAAACGATTTAGAGAAGGGAATTTATATCACTAAGCAGGCCGAATCAAATATTTAACCTTAACTTTATCAACGTAGTAAGATATCGCCTTTCTTGACACCCGATACCATATTACTTATTAATTTCCTCTATTGTCCCCCACCCCGCCCCACCCCTTCTTTTCTCTTCTTTTTATGAAAAAAAACCCTGGATTTCCGATACCGGCAAGAAAAGACTAGTATTTTCTTTTCTAGAAATACTTTAAGAGTAATGAATAGTAAGAGAATATAGTCCTCAATTTACTCCTTCTCTGTAATTAAATCTATTAAACCTTGCTCCTTTAGACTAAACGAATAAGTAAACAATAAATAAGTAGAGTCTGTGACTTCTTCTCTCTCTATCCTTCTCTTTCCTAAAAACTTTGGCTCATTGACCCGCCCGCCTGTTTCTACCTAGTTTACTAAAACCTCTATTTCTCTAATTTGTTTACCTATCAACGAATCGGCTCCTCTTATATTGATGATTTCCGAAATCTATTAGTGGACGGCACATCTGCTCTGTTTTGACGTTTTTGATTTGCCCGCGAGTTCGTAGTATGCTTGCTAAAACTTGTGTGTTTTTAAAGCTTGTAAACACACATACATCAAGTTTATTGAATTTCTAAAATGTAAATGATAAATTAGTATAGTGGCATAAACACGTTAGATGTATCTGTTGAGCCGCACGTTTCCATATGATAAATCTTCTGCTACGTGACTCTGTGGCTATTAGCCTATTCAGTTTTGCGCTCACTATTCAACACGATGGAGTGGGGGATTGGTTTCAGCTACGATTCCTGCTGCAGCTGCTACATGTCAGAGGCTTATAGTGTCGGCAACTTTATGGAAGTAAAGTGGGAGCCTGTGTAAGATGGCACAGACGGGCGCGTTTGGGGCGCTTCTAGGTGATATTGGCCGCGATAGATCCTCCTTGCCCTTAATCTCTACACCCTTCATGCCCTCTACGCACAAAAACTCCACACCGATCTAGCTACCCAGCATCGAAGCCTCCTCGCACAAAGCTATCCTCACAATGGTTCGCGTCCACCTCGTCCCATCTAACAATTTTGACATCTTCTCTACTCTTAGCTTAAATCCGCATAATGAGCAAAGCTAGCGCCGTGATCTATCAATTGATATATGCTCCAATTTACTCCTTGCAATCCTTCACCTCGAAACCAATCGTTTCGATAATATACTGAATATCGCGCGATACCCACCCGTCTATATTGAAGTTTTAAATCATAATCGTTATACCAGTCGCATAGTATGATAATTTGGTCGATTTTGAGAAGCTGGGAAAATGATAGGTGATCTTTTAGCGTGCCGGCGATAATTTGGGCCCGATCGTCGCGTTGTGACTGGATTTCTTGCCATGTCCGAATACACCAAAAAAAGGTTTCTTGTGGCGTAGTACTCCGGGCAGTTGATGGAAATAATGTAGTCGGTATGGGCCATTTTGTTGGCACAGGAGAGGCATATGCTCTGTATCTTTGTTAGACAATAGGCTATGTAGAGATTAGATAAAACGCTTGCTGTTTAGGTCGTAGCAGCCTTTTTTATTTTGCAGAGGAGGTCTGTAAAGACTACGGATTTAGTTGTACGGCGCCGTCATTCTGGGGCAGAGTATGTAGCAGCAGCAGCAGCAGCAACATATTCTATATGCTTGCGTAAATCAGCAAAGTCAGAGCCATCATATATCAACTACAGTCACCTCATTACAGCAGGACTGTCGAAGCTATCACGCAACCATGGTACTGATGTGGATTTGAACTGTGCGATCAGATATTCAGCAAGTCAACAGTAATTCATAGTTCTATAACTAGTATCTCTTGTCAAGGAAAAACTCTGTGTTTGTAACAGCTTGGTCCGACGCTAAAGAAAAGCTACTAAATAAACTACCACGTAGCCTCGGTAAGACTATCATTGCAACATCACACCCCTGCATGTCGCGACCCCAATCGCTCCTTTATACTATAGCCCATTCCTGTTTTAGAAATCTCAAAGCCCCGAAACGGAATTTAATGCCAGCTAGTTGATATACGGCTGTACGCTTCCGCGGATTTATCTAATTCACGTGTTTCACAAGCCATATGCAGATACAACACCGGGTAAGCGTTGATGCCAGATGGACAAGATTGAATACTCGGCGGATTAGGAAATGTCTAGTGGGAGGCTAAGGACAAACGAGAAAGGTTGCGATGGCGTGGTCTATGGAGTTTGCACGTTACGGAGCAAGAACGTCCGTCTTGAGATTGCTACAAAGTAGCTACCAGATTTGCGGTGAGAGTCTACTAACGGAATATAAATCCGCGTTTTATCCTCGTTGGAAATAAAGGTTCTTTTAGCACTTTGTTCCCACTATATAACGCCAATCTTAGCATCTAAACAGCCTCCCAAACAAAACTCAACAGTACAATCACCGCAAACGCTTATACTTCCTACAAACCCACCACCCAACATGCATATCAGCCTCTGCCTCACTGCTCTCTTAGCCATTCGAGTCTTTGCGTCTTCCACCCTGGAGAAACGCGCAATATCTTGTGTCAAAGTCGGCGCTACGGCAACAGCATCATGGACCAACGCAGCCGGCCAGTCCTGTCGCTGGAGCGGTGTTGTAGGCAGCAACTTTGGCCCAAACAGCGTCAACGGTGGAGAGTACGCAATTCATCCTTCCATATATCTCTCTATGCGATACCTAACATACTTGTAGGTACAGCTGTAACGGCCGCTGCGGAGCAGGCTGCTCGGGCACCGCAATCGGCAACGCATATACACAGGATTGTTTCTCGCATGATGTGTGTTCGTGGTTTAACAATGCTAGTGGTGGTGCGAGGTAAGTTGCCCTAGGACGAGAGGTGTTGGAGGAATTTCTTTTCTGACACGACATTCAGTGATCCAAACTGTGGTGCTGCGTTTAATGCGGCGATTGATGATACGGTTGGGGGCGCAGTGGCAGGCTGCGGACAGACGAATCCGTCGAATGCTGCTGTGATACCAAGTACGAGCCCAACGTGCTCGTAGGGGGATAATGGATATCAAGGCTATTGGTTGCAGGTTACGTATAACTGATTGTGTATCGTTTGCTCGCTGAACCGACGGGTAGTTCAGACGGCGAAAAGGATAGCATCTATGTCTCTGGCATCGATGAGTCATTCCCAACAGCCAGATCTGGACATCTAGGACCGGGTCGTTGTGTCTTTTGGGTGACAAAGATGCGTTCAAAATACTAAACAGCAGACTTAGAGGAGCTGATAGCTATCGCGTGTAGCCGCTTACGATGAGTGTCACCAGGGCGTTGTCAGGAAAGGGCTGGTTCATTACTCCGAGGTTTAAATCAATATTAACTGTCTCCTTTCTGTTATGCCTGTGTACGTTGATCAAAGCGGCTTTTCAACTGTGTCTTTCCCTGCGTTTTTACTGTCAAATCTCATCCCTCTCCGTAGATTGCTTTCAATACTGGCGCTATATACATCGTACCACCTCGGCTAAGTTTCAGGACGCTACCTTGTCAGCTCTCCCAGAACATTGAAAGCTGGGAACGGGGCAGAGAATTTGACACACTACCAGCAGATTCCAGTTTTTGACCACTACATTGAACCAAGCAGTCGGCATGCATCTTCACCTGGTAAATTCAAAAACCATTCCTCCTCTGCCAGTTCCCTGTCTGAGGCACTATTTTCTGCTTTCCATTGCAATACCTTCCGCATAAAGCCTAAAAAGCATGCACTGTCGTTGACATTTCCGTCTCTCTTGTGGGACGTTCCTCTTATCTCCAGTAGTGCTGATTCTGGAAAAGATATTCCTGCGCAAAACTCAGCTGAATTTTGGATTAGAGGTAAATGGCGGCGGCGACAGAACGATCTCTGGAAAGATAGGGCGTGAGTGGGTGATCATGCTGAAGCGAAGGCGGAGGAACAGAGAGCTGCAACGCGTCAAAATTTGCCCGACGCTTCAGCTTTAGCGTATCGGTGTTTCCGGCCTGAGTTGTTCAGTGGAGGCATGATGGCCTCGTGTGAGGCAGCGTGCGAAGGTGCCAAAGGTGAACATATAAGGGTTACAACCTAATATAGGCACCCAGGTCTTGATGGAAAACGGGAAACGTGTGACGGTGAACAGGGCCCGGTGAACGTGTAAACGGGAATGATTCACAGTACCGATGGTTTGGTTTGGTGCTTGCATTGCGCCTGCTCGACCCTTTGTCAACCCCGCTCATCAAGCGCTTACCATAACCAATCAATGCACGTTAGCTCTCCAGCACCTATTTAAGGATACAGGCGTTCATCACACGACGAATGATAGCTTTTCGGAACATTTTCAGTGTATGAAGACAGGCATTCGTGACAAACTTGATCCTATTCTTCGATATAAGAAGCTTTCTGATTCCCAGTACCCTTACAAGGGCCGAATGGTGCGATTCCATGTACTGAAACAGCATGCTTCCAAAATTCATCGTCTGTCAGGCAAATAGTTTCGCAAACGGGATGAGGACAGACGTTCGAATGATTGCTCATACCCACAACATGACTTCTCATGTGCTTGTGTAGGTCAAAGATGTCAGAACCGGACTCGCCGCCGATCATTAGTATCCATACCCTCACACATCTACTTCGACCTAGCATGCTTACCATACGGAATCATGGCGACCAAACTTTCTGTGCGTTACTTCGTATCGTTGCTGTCAAGGTTCTTATGTTCGTGTTTCACTACGGCACATGTTTTGTTTTGCGATGAGCTGTTGAGCTGATATTGCGACATTGAATCGTACATTGTAAGGTTGACCTAGAGGGTTGTTTAATGACATTGAAATTGCTGTTAGCTTGTGTCTGATAGTACGGTTCAACTCTACACGACTACCACGGTTGCTTAATAACTCTAGAGGTCTCCTTATAACTGTGATGATGCCTCTCGAGATCTTGTTGTAATGAGATGGCGATGACTCTGCTGTAGTCGCCTAGAACTGCGCGAGCATATAAAAGATGCTCCTGTGCGACTCTATCAGATGCCTCCATCAACAACATGAGCGTCTACAGCTACCGCTCCCTTACTGCGGCACATGTGAGGTCGGAAAAATCAACACTGTAGACAATCCCTCAATTTTGTTGTTGTTTTGAGAGCGAGCTATGAAGCTGGTGATCACAGTATTGAGTTATACGTTGAGCTTGATCTGTACGTAGGTGTTGGATGACTTTGAGAACGTTCTGTTGACAGATTGCAGTCTAGACTCCCGACGGGTCCCGTTACCAGTACAACCCCTGCTTACCGCTACACGGCCGCATTTCGGAAAGGCGCGGAAATCAGGCGGTTATGGGTGGCCGACTCCGACTACTGTTCTTCCGGATGTGTCAGATCACAGCCCAAAGCACAAAGGGTCTTTAAGAGTCCGATAGCATTGTACTGTATGTACAGATACAGTACGGTATATGTTGACCGCTAACATTGCTGCAAGGAAACATTCTAGCTGCTGGTACAGCAACCACGCAGGCAAGGAATGATCACGTTTCTCAGCCCTATCGGTACCTCATAAGCCGAGAGCAAATATGCGCTAGTGCGCCAACACGAAGAAGCTCGTATATGTCGAGTTAAGAACCCTAAGCCCAATTTGGTATAGCTCGTTAATTCAAAAGAAACTGTGCACGAGCCAGCGTGATGTATAGGCTCAGGACGAGCGATTGAAACGGCACAATAAGCTTTCTCGGCAGATGCAAGAAGACACACGTGCGCATTGTACTGTACTTTCCATCGCTGCGGCAGCTAATCGCATTGTACAGGTCAACAAGAGACGAAAGAAAGACAGCCACCTCGTCGTCGACTTGATGTCTAAAAGCATACCTTTCTATTGAAATAGGAGCTAGGACAGTTCATCGACCAGTAGACATCAAGTTTGTCTATCTCTCAAGATGAGTTACTACATCTTCTTTTCGAATCATCGTAGCCCAGCTCAGTCTCTCGCAAAGGTGCCCATCATATCCTCTGTCAATCATGGGGTACATATCAGAAATCAAACACAAGATTGAAGATATAGTGGGTTGATTGATACGTCTATCAAAACGAGTGAATATATATCCTTCTGTTTTTTACGCGTAGGGTGCCTGCTTGAGCAACCTTGACAATTGAAGAAAAATGAATGGACGAATGTATTTTTCCGTTTGCTCAACTTGGTGAGGACCCCCGTCCCCCCATCTCCCCGCTTTTTCATATACCAGAGTATGCTTGACCGTAGACTGATGAACAAATACAGCTCACTGGCCTAAATGTTGCAAATCTTTGATCCATCTGGGTTCGTAGGATCATTTCCAGGAGTAAAAACTGTAAAGCTTCTGCCATTTCCGCAGTTCTGTACGTTTGTAACCACAAATTTCTCACAACTTGCAGCAGTGCTAAACGTCACCAAGCAGTTCGGGAAGGCAGCCAGTGCAGGGTCCCAGATGAGCGAAAGAGAGCCTGATGCAATATCTGCGGCTCCACAACTCGAAACTAGAGTGTTCGAGCTGGTTTGCAATTGACTTGTTACAATATCAGCACACAACCCTTCCTGTTCCTAATCGGTACATACGTGTAGATTCCACATCTTGGAGCTGTATCACGGGCTACAACTCTACCAGCTTCCACATTGGTGTCCTGAACAATCCTGGCAGCGGAGGCGGACAACCCAGAGGCCAAAAGAAAGGCAAGAGTAGGAAGATTGAATAGAGCGTGCATGTTGAGGATGGAACAAATATCGTTTTGTGTGTTCAAGTGTGAAGTAAGTCGGTGATGTGATGAGCATGTTAACAGAGATTTTGCCATGTACTTATAGTCCGGAGTCACCAAGAAATGCTCAAAGCTAGGGATCCCTCCAGTGTTGTATCTAACCATTACAATCAAGTCATGACGTACTGTTGCATTCTCAGAAAGTTTCTTCGAAACTACCTTGACTTGACACGCGTTACACGAGCTTATTGTATCTTATCTTGACATGCTTGACACGAGTTTATTGCATGGTTAGAAGCTGCGTCAGCGATGACATGAAGCTTGTGCCATACGTGCCGCTTCCGATGCTTCTGTACCATTGTTGTTTGCATTGTAAGAACAATGTCAATTGTGTTTGGAGAATTTCCCGGTCTAGGTCGGTCATACCGAAACCACCTACCTCTTCTTGCCTTGAGATTCTACACGCCTTACAATACCTCCTCCTCATAGTAAGAGTATTTTGGTTGATGCTTGACAGGTCGGGGTAGAGTTCGCACGTCTGCACAATCACTACCTTGTCCTTGCAATATTGAATCGGGATCAGCAGGAAGCTGATGGATCTAATCTAATCTAATTTGAGCAGCTTGTGTCAAAGATTACGAAGAAGCTCGTTGCTTTTGAGGCAACAAGCTATACTAAATTAGGGTTAGGGCTGTTAACCCAAAAGTAACGAGCTCCTTCATAAGTACCGCTCATTGAGATATACCCGAATTCCGAACATTGTCCGCTTAAATGTATCTGAGGTTATAAACGAATGGGTAGGTCGAGTCCAAAGTTAGTCTCAATGAGCAGCAGCCTCAACCACTAAGTACGGTTGTTATCATGCTTTTCAATCCTCTCAAAGAACAGTTGACATTGACGTACTCGCGAACATTCTCAGCCAAGGAACGTGTTGACGGTTCGTTGACCATCGTAGCGGGATCTATAGTATCTAAAGGCTACAGCGGCCTCCACGCCTGTCCAATAGATTGGAATGAGATGCTGAGCCGAGTTTCGTCGTAGACGCCGTAATCGTAAATGTCGCGAGAATAGAGGTAAGCGGACCAAGGTTGAAGGCTGACATTATGCTTTGAAATGACCTCGGGAGGTGTCGATTTGACAAGACTTGTGGAATAATTCTAGGAGTTGTGATTGGTGGAATGGTGATCGGCCTTGGGCCTTTTACTAGGTATCCTTGTTGCATTCTAAGAAGAGCTAGTCAGACCTCAGGATCTAGGGCCGCACTGAAAACAAGCATCTTCGTACATAGGTGGACACGTAACGTTAGCAACTACCAAGGGGAGCTCCGAACCTCCGAATTCACCTCTGTTCCAGCTGCATCTTCTCATTGTACGCTTTCTGCGACCTCGGTGCTTTGGGGCTACATGTCAAGCACAAATGCATCGCATCTTATCTCCCGCCCCATGTACACTGAAACTTTCCTTAATAGTCCATTCTT
>Ga0265798_10003021_pt1 | contig 24262 bp, 15 predicted proteins | sample P3T30metagenome_FD_192430 | JGI IMG/M metagenome (GOLD analysis project Ga0265798, IMG submission 192430) | Plant litter microbial communities from East Loma Ridge, Irvine, California - P3 T30 | ecosystem: Environmental > Terrestrial > Plant litter > Unclassified | place: USA: California...
CCCCCAAAAAAATCCGGGCCCCCCCCCCACCCCCCCCGGGGCCCCCACGCCCCCCCCCCCCCCCCAGCCCTCATTGAAAGTAATTTATCTGTACCAATATATTCTAGTATTTACAGGGTAAATTTAGAGTAACCGTCTTTTAGCAAAGCCCGATAAATCATACTTCTTGTAACGTTTATTTATAAATGTTAAATATTAAAAGATTCTATTGTTCTTATACCTAAGGCGCCCATAGGTAAAAGTAAATATTTTTAATTTTCGGCCGCCTACACTACTATCCTAAACAACATTTGGCCTTAGTTAGATTTAATCACCCCCCCCTCCCCTCCCCCCTCGCCTTTCCCCCCCCCCCCTCGCCTTTCCTCGCCTTTCCTCGCCTTCCTCGCCTTTCCTCAGCATAAAATAAAAGGGCAGCAAAACTACGTTTTGCTGCCATCCATTTTTATTTTTCGGGAAAAGGACGGTAAATTTAGATTTCCCTATGGGCGGCCACTGCCTGTGCTGCGAAGCCGGCGGCAGTTAAAATAAAAAATAAATTTTTTTATTTTTTTTTTTTTTTTTTTTTTTTTTTTTGCCGTCTTTTATAATTTGTACCTTGTAAAGATCAGCATTACTATATTTTATCTCTGCTACAGCTGGTGAACATTATTAGTAGAATACATTAAATAGCCTTGTTCCAAAGATGTTAGGGTGGTACATATATTATCAAAAGATAAAGAGCTTTTTATCTAAACAGGTCTAGTTTGATTAGACGACTTATAGGGTATAACCTTACCAAATAAGTTTTAGGTAGGCTAGTTGAAGAAGTGGCTAAAGAATAATTAGAACTACTAAAACTATTTAGTTTTTATAGTAAAGCTAGAATTTTTATTAATGGAATTTATTTCCATTAGTAAATTTTATAAGACTGAAGCTATAGCCACAATTATTAAAAATACGTAAAGTATATAACGGTATAAATTTTACCTGGGCGCCCTCGCTAGCGAGGGCGCCTTGATGAATGATATTAGAATAACAAGGGACATAATTAGAATGAGAAAAAACTACTTACTCGTAAGGGTAGAATTTTTATTAATGGAAATTATTTCCATTAATAAATTTTCTAAGATTGAAAATAAAGGCACAATAACAATAAAATGGCTAAAGTATAATACAGTAGATATTTGACCTAGTTCTATAAAAGGGCTTTCGACATGTTTGGCTCCTAAAATCATTAAGATAATGAAATTAGCTACAAAGATTCAGAAAGCTATTTGGCTTAAAGGGCGCAAAATCAGCCCTTTAAGTTTACCTAGGTCTGTATAGGCTAAAGAAATTATGATTAGTACAGCACTAAACATTGCAAGAACACCTAAAAGTTTATCAGGTATAGAACGCAAAATAGCATAAAAGGGAAGAAGATCAATTAATAAAAGCAAATAAAAAATTGCTTATCATACTAACTCGATATATAATCCTAGTTTATATAACATTTATTTTACAGCCCCCTCTCTTTTTTTTAGTTAATAAAAAAGAAAAATAAATAAAAAAAGAGAGGGGCTATGGTTTAGTTAACGAAATTAAGCTTTCCACAAAGAAATTCTGAATACAAATTCAAAACCTATTACTTCTTGTCATTTTTTCTTGTTCTTATTAAAAAATAAGATTCTGCTTCACCTGCCTGCGCAGCCGGCCGGCCCAACAAATCATTCAATAAAATTAGTATTTATAAATCATTTATAAGGTAAAACTATTAACCTTACTATTTTGATTTTTACCTACCCCCCTCTGTCCTTTTGATTTTATCATAGCAAAGGGTAAAAATAAAAGGCTGGTGAAAGGGGCAGAGTAGTCACCTGTCTGATACAAAGCTCAGACAGGAATGCAAATCGCAAAGCAGGTTTTCCAATAGATTGAAGATACTAGGAATTGAAGAGGAGTGAGACTACCCAAAATATTTAAAAATGGTTGCGTTATGAAGTTAGCATCCCATCCTCTTATAGCTAAAAAAATTGCAATTAAAAAAGTAATGCACTAGCCTTATTAGAAGAGCAACCCAGTATTGTCTAATATAACATTAAAGTTTGAAGACAAATACCTAAAAATTTCCCGTTATTAAAATAAGGTGGAGGCGCGACTCTCCTATTCATTAAATCTCTTTAATGTCTGGACTATATCTTCACCCCTCCCCCCCCCCCCCAACTAGTTGAGGGTGCACCACGTATAGTCTCTGAAGATTTTATTAAGATATCGGCTTAACCGCAGCAGTGTCTCACCCTATTTCCCTGCTGATTGTATTTTTTTTTAGAGTTTCCAGCAATTAATGGTATTTAACTCTACCGCTATTACTTCCCTTGTTAAACGGTAGCACCCCATAGACTCATTTGCCCGTAAGGTAAAACATACAAACTTACTTATTAACAAGTTATGTATAAAAAGCTAGAATAACTTTGAATTCGTATATTCTATTAGTTAAGACCTATATTATATTGGCCTTACTAAAAGTTCCGACTGTGCATTAAGCAGCATTTCAGCCACCCATTAGTGACCCAGTCTATCGCGACTCTTTATATAACCGACGATCTTAAAGTTAAAACTTTTTTTAGCGTTTTCATTAACATTGCCTAATAGTCCTAAAAACTATTATACATCCCCTTTATCCTTAAAGGTTTATACGTAATAATATAGGAATGTACCACTTTTAATCTCTTTTTTTTTCTATAAAAAATTCCCAAAAGATTATTACTCATGGGACTATAATTTAATAAGGGCTAAAAAAATATAAAAAAAAATTTTTTTTTGCGGATCTGCCCGCCTTGCGCGGCTGGCTAAGCTAGCGACAGATTTAACTACTTTAAATGCTACGTATTGTTATCCGTTAGGGTATTTGTCCTTCCCTAGTAAAATACAAAAGGCGTTTTAATCTAAATAAATCGATTATCAATAGATTTCTTACTTGAGACTTTAATACTATGGATGCTTTCCACGTTATGCTTATTACTAGCTGATAATTGGTTTATAATTGGCTCCTGACCTGGTTCGGCTTTTATTCAGTAAAATTTAGTCGAACAAGAGATGGAGACATCTTTAATTCTAAACAACCAAGAGTTCAGACCCAAATCATGCATATTAGATTCTTTGTCTTTTATATACAAAGGTCTATTTTGACTACCTCCGGCCCCTGGATTAACTTCAGGGTCATAGGGAGCATAAAACCCTGTGGATCAATGATATACAATATTATTTGATTTGATCTCATACTTCTCATAAGCCCCCCGCACGGGTATAAACAAATTTTTACTCTTGGGGTCATATATACCCATAGTTTTTTCATTTACAGTAGATAGATGATTCCTTAACATATCTACGTCCTCAAATTGACCTTTTGTATAAAATATATCAACCTTTCTATCTCTAATAGGCTCACAATATTTTATAAAGTCTGCTTTAACAGCATATACTCTCTGTGCTCCAAAGTAAAAAGCATACGCATCATTCTCACTCTTATTAATACTAAAAAGCCTACTTAGAGTTCTGACATTGCTTTCACACAGATCTAAAGTACTTATTTGATCTTCTTTAATTTGAGTGTTTTTAATTAATCATTCTGCCGCCGATAAGTAACTAACACACATCAAAGACAGACCGTCGTTACGGTCTAATAAGCCCCAGTTGCGACAGTTAACCGAAAAAGGCTCCAATATCACAACAAACAAATTAATAGATAATAAGGTATACAATAAATTAAAATCCAGCTCAAACCAATGGGAGAATAGATCGAGCAAACATCAAAGCAAAATAAGGGTAGAACGCATGGAAACCCATAATAATAATTTATTTAATAAAATATATCGGTAATTTTTTTTGAAATTAAAGTATATATTTAAAATTGTAGATTTGATTACTTTTGAGTTATAGTATTTAGTAATATGATAACATATTATTATAAAAAAAACCAAAATAATTATATTACAGAGACCCAATCCAATTATTTTTTCTAAGAGTAAATATATAGATCCTATAGATAATAACATTAAAATATTAACACAAAACACCTTAAAACCTGTATACTTATATAAATTTAATTTTTTTATGCAAATCCCCTTTCGCACTAAAAAATCTTTAATTTTAGTATGAATTGCGCTAGAAAAAAAATATGGTCAAAATAGTGTAAATATTGCAAATATCCATACAATATTACTAGAAATAATAGTAAATAGGATAGTAAAAATAGTAGTGACTAAAAAAAGGGATAAAGTAAAAAGATCTTGTATAAATATTTTATGATTAATTGCAATAGGAACTAACATATGAAGAAGACTAGAACTTAAAGTTATTTTAACCAAAGGTGCAGGTGATGGTGGCGTAAGCTCATTAAAATAATTTATAGCATTATTTAGATTTTTACCTAATGTATAGTATTTTTTTAAGATGGCCTTTAATTTTGTAAAAGCTCACATCTTTAATTTAGCAGGACGTATATGCCGCCTTTATACGTAAGAGTACACCTTAAATGCCTGCATTCTCTATTTACAGGTATTTTCACCGTCTACTCGTTGCGCTTTTACAACAACACGTGCGCTAGCTCACCAAGCTAGCGCACGTGTGTTGACTTAGTTCCGCGATTGTCCTTTTGGTTTTGACCAATCTTAAGACTTGTTACCTTACCTAAGTTATTACTTAAGCCACTTATAACCTTTCGATTACAGCTTGGTACCTTAAGCTTTAGGATGTCCCCGGAGTTTGATGATTTATTGGCCGGCTTTTTGATCTTTCTACACAACCGGTATTAAAGTAATCTTTGTATTAGGTATGATATATACACCGCTTACTTATTAAATCTATAATATATTCTAATAACTTATTGTTTAGTATTTTAGACTAACTACGACCGCAGGAGGACGAATTTGTCTCTTATAAAAAACATATATAGGGTTTAATTATAATTATTTTATTATTGAAGCTAACCTATCATAAATATTAATTTAAGTATTATTTGCTGTTGAATAGAATCTTTTGTTTAGGGGGGGGGGAAGCACTTATATATTTATCTATTATTGAGCGGCCATTGCTTCGCAAGAAGCTGGCCGCCGTTATTAATAAGGGGTAAAAATATATTTTTTTTTGCGGAGCTCCCCAACCTAAGGTGGCCAACCGAAGGTGCCCCCCTTGCCCTTACCGGGAAGGATAGGCAATAGTGAGGAGATTTTATTACCACTTACTATTAATGTATTATTTCTATAATTCAATATATTTAATATATAATAATATATTATTATAAAGTTTATTGATAATATAAAAATATTTATATTAAACCATTTTGGGCTATCGTAGTAACCCAAGAATCCTGTCAAAGTTCCTAACTATAACTTAAGTTATATGTATAGCACCTAATTACTTTATAAGGCGCCCTCCTGGAGGGCGCCTTATAACAAATGTATTTATAATAAAGCCTTGTATAACCTTAAGTTAGGTACTTCCGACTGTACATTAAGCAGCATTTCACCCACCCACCTGTGATACAGTCTGTAGCGATTATATAATTAACCGACGGTATATACACTAACGAGTATTTAACCGTTTTAACAAGCATTGGCAGGTAATATACCTAATACCTTTGTCATAATTCGTTAGAATAAGGTATTCTACTTTAGTTTTAATTTATGCCCCCCCCCGGTCCTTTGAGACCCAAACAATTTGGGACAATAAAAAAGGATAGCGGGGCCAAAGGGCCAATGCAATTAATTAAACCAGTATATTTTTAAGGCGGTAACGTAGTTACCGCCGTCTTATATATTGCATATACTCTAAAATAAAGTAGGACTTTAATTTTCGATGTCAAGTTAAAGATACCCCCTCAAACTTATATTTAATTTAATTTATAATATAAGGTTTAACTATAAAAACTAAGTCAGCCATAGATTGTTTTCATATACTTATGTTTCACTGGCCAATAAACCCTGATTTTACAACACTAGTCTTAAGGCCATACTTATCTGAAAGTATTTTACTTAAAAAAACACATTCCTCATATGTGAAACTATTAGTTGCTATAGTAATTCCTTGGTTATTTTTTCTAGAACCATCTGTTACTGTTTAAAAGTATTTATTAAGTAGAAATTGCTTATGCTAAAGATATCTTGTATTTACCATAAACCACTTTAATAAATATTTAGTAATTGTATTTCTACTAATATTCATTTTTAAAGATGCTTCTCTCATTTAAACAAAAGTTAATACTTACTGTGTTTCTATATTAGTAAATACAATTTTTTTACTTTTAGTTAAATTTAGCCATTCCTGCACTAATTATTTTTCTAACTTAAGGAGAAAATGGTGTAGAATTAAATTTTTTAATGTGATTTATTATTTTTTAGGGAGATTTAACCCGCATTTAGTCTATTATGAGGGCGCCATTTTTTTTTTTTAATGGCGCCATTAAACCCTAAAGAGGATCCGGCTTTTGTAACGGCGGCCACTCCGAGTGGCCGCCCTGTATTCTGGTTTTAATAAGTAAAAATAGGGAGGGTAAACTAGTTTTTGCCTCCGTGCTCTCTCTCAATTAAAAGAGATTTTTCACATGGCTTGCTGTACCGAAGGTAATGCAGCACCAGCTAGACCCCCCCCCCCCCCCCAAAAAAAAATTTTTTTTTTTGGGGTACGGTGGGCGCCCTCTAATATTTAAAGCATAAAGTTTGAGGGAGGGAAAATGGACCTCAGCTCCATTTTCCTTGCTGTACCGAAGGTAATGCAGCCGCCGTATCTTAAAAGCGCTTTGAAAATAAGCATATTATTTGTATGATCAGCCAAGATTTTATAATTATAATAATTATTAAATCTTTGACTTAAGGGCGCCCATCGGTAAAATTAAAAATTATTATGAATTTTCGGCCGCCTACACTCGACCCTATATAACTTTTACCGGATATTTTATTTGTTCAATCCAGTGCATTACCTTCGGTACAGCAAGACCCAAGGTCTCGGACAGACCGAAGGGCGGTATATTACAGATTTAAATCTATTTTGTTTAATAGCTAGCTCTTTTTGAATATCAGCATTAGCATATATAGCTTCAGCTTTAATACTACTGCTGGCTACGCTGCCTAATAAACAGGTGTGAATAAATACCTAAAAGATTCATGCAAATAAGGATTTACAATCGATTGTAATAAAGCAAAACACTCTTCTTTAATACTTTGATAGATTAGCCTTCACTGAAGTAAGAAAGAATAGTACTATCTAAATTATATCTGTTTTTTAATACAGTTTTTACTAAGTGTAATCCTTTAAGGTCATTAATTTTAAGTATTAAGCCCTGGTATTCAATAGATCCTATTCCCATAATAATATGAGCCAGACCTAATGGTGTAATAAATTCACCTACTCAACTCGGAATTTGTTTTTCCATAATACCATTAACTTCGTGATAAAATGAATCATAGATTCATAAAAAACTAGTAAAGGTATAAGTTGTTAACCTATAATTATAGCGAGTTAATGAAGTATCTAATCGTTTATCTTTTACAGCTTCCGATTTTACTACTAATTTTGGGGTTACAGTTGAACAATTACCTAAATCATGCAATAGACGGGGGCCACTCTCGAGTGGCCCCCCTAAGATGATGAATATAAGCAGAATTTTTTACACCTTGTTCTATACTAAACCGTACACTATCCATTTGAGAACCTTTGATTTTGTTACCTGGCGGGGAATTAGCTGCTATATATTTTAAAGGTTTATTAGGATAGTAAAAGAGTCAGAATCTAGAATACAATAGGAAAACCCTAAAAATTTTACAATATAAATCAGTATTCCTTAAACACTAAACTAGACATAGAAAATATCACTATAAACCATCTATTATAAATAATAAACGAATATGAATGCAAAGCGATAACTTGATAAATCAATAATAAATTTGGCCACTGATTATATATAGTAGTCATCATGGCAATTAAGATAAATTACCCTAACGAAGCAATAGGGTCAATATATAAAAAAAATAAAATTTTAGGGTTATAACTCGCCCGTATTTACCTTGTATTTTCCCCAAAGAATACTACATTACTGCTTGCCTTTGGAGAATTAATGCTGCAGGGACAAAAATAAATTTAAGAGAGGCTAACAGCGATACCCGGCGTTTAACGCCGGTACCTTTAACTTTTTTTCAAGTTATTTTTACGGTAACAGCGGACTGCGACTACGCTACGCTGCGACTGCGACCGCCAACCTGCCACCACTAAAAAGATTATAAACCTAATTTATGCTTCATCATTACAGCCATTAACGGTAGGTCGTAAATAAATTACGGATTTTGCCGTAATCGTTATAACATACCCAGAACGCTATTTAACATGATAGCAAGTAAGATTAAATTTATATCTTAAAACACCTAATAACAAATATACCCCCCTATAATGTATAATAATTAGTTGCAATTCTTATATACTTATGTTTATTACAAAATGTACCATCATCACACAGTCAATAAACTAATCCTAAAGGAGTTAATAATTCATTTATAAGGCGCCCTCCTGGAGGGCGCCCTGAGGTACAACTTTCTTACCCTCAGGATAAAAAGTTTCGTATAGTACATCAAAACAAGGTAAAGTAAAAGTAGTAAATCCTACACGAGTATAAACCTTTCCTGTTTGTTTATCCGCCTTACGTTCAGTGATACTAGATGCTGCACCAGAAAAACATTTAAATAGCTAATATAGGTGAAAAAGATAGTCTTTATGTATTAAACCCTGTTCAAATTGTAAATTAGTATAAGCTTTTACTGTAAGCTTTTGAGCACAAACGTCACCTAAAAATAAACCTATTAATATATCTTGAAGATCCTTAGAAAGAACCAGAAGTTTTTTTCATGATTTTTTAGACGTATAGATTTCTTTTTAGGTGATATATTTAATTCAGGCTTTAAAGTAGAATAACTATTTACATTAAGATAAGGTAATTCTGCAAATAGCCCCCCCCCCCTCTGCAGTGCATTACCTTCGGTACAGCAAGCCGAAAAATAAGTAAGGAACCTCCCTAGACAACAAATATCGGAGATATTTGTTGTCCGGTTCCACCTCGGGTTGGTATTAGACAATAAACCGCAGATTAGGGCGGCCAAGGACAAAAAAATTTTTTGGGGGGGCGCCGGGATAAAATGTCTATATTTTGAGGACCAATTATTAAAGTAGCTCTGGTTCTACTTTTGTTAAAAGGTAAAATGGAAGAAACGCAAAAAATATAATCTTGTGAATATAAAGCCAAAGCGATAACTCGATAAACCGATAATAAATTTGGCCACAGAATAGTAGCCATCGTGACAATTAAGATGATTGTACCAATCACTTATGTAAGAGTTCTTGGGGATCTATATGATCAGTAGCTAAATTAACCCTTAAATTTTTCTTCCAGAATTCATTGTGGAAGCTATTTCTTTTAATTCCTTTATACCGGGTGAGGTTAAGTGGCCTTTGTTTTCTATTATGCGAACTCCCCGTTGAAAATCTGCATGCTTAACACCCCTAACACTATATTAATTATAGATGAAAAATCCGCTATTTGGTAGTCTATCGGCGGGGATAACTCACCTATACTTTTTCTATGGATGAAAGAACCACAACCATCCAAATATTCTTGTATTCTTTTTAAAACGATTAAATCTCGTTCATGTTGAGTAATGCGTAACCTAGGATTAACTAAATACCCTTGGCTCATGCGAGATGATTTACAAAAGTTAAAATTAAATGACCCATCGCCCTGAACAAATCCCGCAATTCAATGCCCATTTAATTTTTCAGAACTAGGAAGAAATTCTGGTTTAATAATCGAGGCGACATCAGGGTAAGCTGCCTTTATATTAGCGCTTAAACCCTTAGAAAAAGCAGATTTTAGAGATATAATTTTTCTAAGGACGCCCCTTTTTTTTACAAAAAAAAGGGGCGTCTTCAAGCATTAAATGTTATTTTTTTTTCAAAAATATCTAAAGCTGCACATCATAACTTATAGTTTACTGATTTTGTAGTTTGCAAAGGATATGTATCAAAATGTTTTCGAACCTTAAAAGATTATTTATTTCTTACACTATAGATATAGTATGCATTTATATCCATATGAATAGCACCTATACCACAAAAATAATTTTGAATATCCTATAGTAGTTTTAGGTTTAAAGGATTAGCGTCACAAACTAAACTATATCCCAAATCCACCTTAAATCCCATACGACGAGAAGAATCTTTATTAAAGGAAATAAAGAAAGAGCCATCACCGTCGGTGTATCTTGTTACAAACCAAGGATTTAGTTATTGAATGTAGCTATGGGAAGGTAAAGGAATGATTAAAGACGTCCTGGCAAAAGCAGGGGCGTAGGTGGAAAATCTACGACTAGATGAAGAAGAGGAAGTAGTATTGTTAGATAATCCCCTACTTATTTTTCCTCGTAAAGGTAGAATTTTTATTAATGGAATTTATTTCCATTAATAAATTTTCTAAGATTGAAAATAAAGGCACAATAATAATAAAATGGCTAAAATATAATACGGTAGAGACTTGACCTAGTTCGATAAAAGGGCTTTCTACATGTTTGGCTCCTAAAATCATTAAGATGATGAAATTAGCTACAAACACTCAGAAAGCTATTTGGCTTAAAGGGCGGAAAGCCAGCCCTTTAAGTTTACCTAGGTCTGTAAAGGCTAAGGAAATTATGATAAGTATGGCACTAAACATTGCAACGACACCCAATAATTTACTAGGTATAGAACGAAGGATAGCATAGAATGGGAGAAGATATCACTCAGGAACGATCGCTGCTGGAGTAGCCATTGGATTAGCTACCACGTAGTTTTCACTGTCCCCTAAGTAATTCGGCATGAAGAAGACGAATATGCTCAATACTAAAATAAAGATAAAGATTGTAATTAAATCTTTAAATAAAAAATATGGAGCAAAAGGTAGACGGTCGTAATTACCAGATATACCCAATGGATTAGATGAGCCCGCAGTGTCATGCAGCGCGATGACATGCATTAAAACTAAAGCAACAATAACAAAAGGCAATAGGTAATGCAAAGCAAAAAATCTATTTAATGTCGCATTATTGACGGAGAAACCCCCTCAGATAACAAAGTAAACGTATATATTTAATTATACTCACCAGTTTTCACTAGTATTTAGACTATATCATAAATCTTTACTTGCGTGCGAAATTACAGCGTTTTAGTTTTTATTCTTAAAAATAATTCACATAAAAAGCACGCAAAGCTTATTTGTATAAGAATAGTTATTTACTGGTTCGTTTTAAGAAGCAATATACCCTCAAACAACTAGCTAACCTGGGTTATTTTGACAGGGGGAGGGAGGGCTAAAAAAAATAAAAAATGTATTTTTTATTTTAAGCGCCCTCCCTCCTTCCCCAAAACACCCTGGACAATAAAGATTTCGTGGAGTCGTGTCGAGCTTATTGTTGGTGTAACTCACTCATTAGTCGTTGAACGTTCTTAATCCATTATTATACACCGAATTAAGCTCCGCTACAAATTATCTAAATTCGGGGGGGTAGTTTTTAGACGTCTTTGTAATTTCCCCCGTTGTCTTTAATATAAAATAATTTTCTTATCTTAATTAAGGAGCTTATTATATTATTTATTTTGTTTATTTAGTTGGATTGTTTAAATTACAATAACGATAACTTTTACGCATATTTTCTAATCATTTAGCATATTGGATATATTTCAACCCTACTAGTGGATGTAAGCCGTTAAATGAAAAGAAGTTTACAACTTTTTGTATATCACATTTAGAACATACTCCAAACACCAAAAATCGAAGATTTTTGGTGTTTTGATTATAATTATTTGTTGCATTTATTTTTCTCTTTGTATCAAATACAAGTTTAAAAGCCTCAAATAAATTAGTATGTATTCTTTGTTTTAATTGAAAACAACCATCATTATTTGATTTGACTAAAAAACTACCCTCAGCACACGCAAACCCTACAATTCAATTTTTAAAAAAATGTAATAAGGTATAATCTAGAGGATCTTTAGGCTGTTCAAAAAAAGGGGGTATATCGGTAGGAATTTGGTCATAAAACTTAATATCATTTTTTAATATATATAAAGCTAAATTAAATTGATCCGCTCTTGTATTAGTCAGGAAAAAAATGTTATGGTGTATAAGCAATGGGAACAATATCTCTTGTAAATCTATTCTATTTATTACTAATCTACATGTAGGACTTTTATAATCTTTATATTCATTCAGCTTTCCTATTTTTAAAACAGAATGAATATATTCTAAGGTTGAAAGATCATCTAAATGAAGCGATATCGTTAATTTAATTGTAATTAATCCTTTAGTTGTTCTCGTTACTTGAATATACCCATCTCCGTCAATAAATCCTATTAAAAAAGCTAAAAAAGATCTAGGAGTAGATAGGTATTCAGTCATAGATAATCTATTTGACTTACTAGTACGCGATTTAGAATTAACAGTTCCAATTACAGGTAAACCTGCAAAGATAATTGTTGAAAACGAATAAAAAAAAAATAAATGTTTAAGATAATGATGGTTAATAAACTCGGTTATATCATTACCTATTCACGGGATGGCCGACAAAAGGTTAGTTATAACGGTGGCACCCCATAGACTCATTTGGCCAAAGGGTAAAACGTACAAATATACTTAATATAAATTTAAAGGCATTTATATAAAGCTAGAATAACTTTGAATTCGTATATTCTATTAGTCATATTCTATAACTAAATATTTCGACCGTGCATTAAGCATCATTTCAGACACCCATCAGTGACCCGGCCTGTCGCGATCATAAAAATAACCGACGATCTCTAACTTTTAATTCTATATTCTATTTAGCTTAGCCTTTATTTAAATAAAACAAAATTAAAAATTATTTGATCGTATTCACTAACATCGCCAAAGAAAGGTTTAAATTTCTTCAATGTCCCTGTCGGGCCATTCTACTTTAATTTTTATTTTTTTTTTTTAATTGCATAAAAAGTTTTACTCGTAGGACTATAATTTAAATTCAAACCCACAACATGGCGGCACTCCCAGCGTAGCTGGGAGTGCCGCCCTTAAACATATTTAACAATTCAACGTCTTCTTAATATATTTTTGGGTGTTTTTAAAGCCCGAGCAATGGTTTTTTGAGAACTACCTAAATGTTTAGATGCCTCTGTTATACTAGGAAATTCACCATATACTGTATAGTCCATATTATAAACCAATATAGCTTTAGAACTTTTTTTCATATTTTGAATACCCTCTACTGAATAAATAGGTTTGATCCTATTTAAAGCAGATTGCTTAATTGCTTCAATAGTACTCGGAAAAAAGCTTTTACCTTTGTTTAAATTACCAATAGCTAATCTACGCTCTTCACTGTAATTAGTTTTCATATTTAATCTAGTAATTTCGCTATGTTTATAACCAAAACTTGAACCCGCTTCAGTCAAGATGTTATAATTTGGTAATAAAGATTTTAAGTAAAAGTCTTCCAAATCTAATAATTTTTTATTATTTTCTTTGTTTACTATTTCAGGAAACAACTCTAAAACTATAAATGCAAAAGAAGATATACCATATTTTTTTACTGCATTTTTAACTACTTTACTACCTCTGAAATAAATTACATGATTAGAAAATCTAGCATGGAATCTACCAGTGGAAGCTGATCCTATATAATAGTCAAGAGTAGCTTTATTTAAAATTAAATAAATACCACTAAGATCCCGAGTATCATTCAAAACTCTAGATTTAACAGTTTTATCAGATAGATCTTCATATATAAAAACGGGATTAAGATTTTTTTCGGATATAAATTTCGTTACCTCTTCACTAATTAACCTACGTGGAGATGTTACAGAAAAATGTCTTCTACCTATTATATTTGATTTACTTACACTTGTAGAAATACTAGGTCTAGTATAATAAGAGTTGAATTTGTTTATATTGTTGTTATGGTTGTATTTAAATCATTTTGGGCTATTTGACAAACCCAAGAATCCTGTAGCCATCATGGCAATTAGGATAATTGTTCCTAGAACTCAAGTTAACGTTCTAGGAGACCTGTATGATCCATAATACATCCCCCGTCCTACATGAAGATAGACCAGGAAAAAAAACGCAGAAGCAGTGTTTGCATGTAAATAACGGATTAATCACCCGTTGTTAACGTCTCGCATAATCTACGCAGTTAGATTGAGTCTGTGCCAAATCTTTTAATTTATACCCACCGGTCTGCTTACGGCCGGAAATGTGCTTCCTACACTACTAAAATACTGGATTAGTAGTTAGGGACTTACAAACTTAGGGCTATACGAGCTTATTATTTATTACCTAGAACATTACATTAACATATTCCCAATAGTTTGCGCTATTGGGAAGGCCCAGGAATAGATGAGAATAAATATTTATCCTTATATTTTTTTCCTGTATCAATATACCTTCCTATTACTCTACTTCCACGTATTTGACATATAGCCTCGTGTCCATCCCCGTAAGTAGAAAAAGGCGAACCTTTTAACTCTTTATATTTATTAGGAGATATTTCCTCATAGATATGAACTGTAAAGCCTTTTCGGCCACCTTTAGTAATAGTTAACTCTCTAACTAACTCAAAATGATTACGGCCACTCGAAATATCCAAAGGCGGTGTTTGAGAGAAAAGTTTTAAGATAAACTCAATATTAGGTAATTCGATTTTTTTTAAACTGTTAGTGGTATACCGATATTTATTTGTGGCAGACGAAATGTCTAAGGCCATTTTTTTTCCTTCAGCCAAATAATAAAAACCTAATTTGTGTATTAATATAACAATAACTCAATAAAGATAATCTATATTTTTTCTACTAAAGAATGTTAAGGATTCAAAAAAAGGTAAAATATAATAAAAATTTATATCTACTTTTTGAACTACCATAGAATAAACACCAGTTGCTTTATTTAAAGAATATTTAAATATTTCTTGACTAGAGGATAATTTAAAGATGTTAATCATATAATTTTCAATAGCCTCTAAAATAAATAAATTTTTTTTATTTTGAGCAATTTGAAAGTAAGGAACCAGATGCTTATATCCAAAAGTTCCTTCACCCTCCACAAATCCTAATAATCATCACTTATTTATTAAGACTTTTTGCTTTAAAATATTTTCTTGCTTTGAATCTATGACTAATCTACCGCTATTCATAGATTCTTTTATTTTCTTTAAAACAAGAATTTCTTTAGATAAAGCGACCCTTTCCAGACGCAAGCTAGGGGGTGAGGGGAGGGAGGGCGCTACTGCGCCCTCCCTCCTTCCCTTTTTTTTAGTTAATAATATTAAAGCTGCATCTTTGAAACTAATAAAATCTAAATATTTCGTAGTTTGTAAAGGAAATTCATTAAAAATAGGAATTATGACTGAAGCTATATCTTCTAGTTTACTTACCTTGAAGGAAGCGGCAGGACGAGTTTTACCTAAGTGTACATTACCTATTCCTAATGCTTTACGGATTTTATATAAGACTTCTACATCATCTATGTGAACTTCGATTTGAAAATTTAAACATACAGAAGCTCAATTTCTGTTTGGAACAACCCTAAAGCATCCCTCAGCGTCTGTAAATCCGACTAATCACTCTAAAAATTCTCTATTGGTAGTTGAAGGTAGAATCTTTTTAAGCTTAACAGGTAAATCTTTTAAAAGATTATTGGATGTAAGCGGCCATTCGGTGGTAAATAAAAAATATTGACGTATTTTTTCGACTAAGCTATTTTTTAAAACTAGTGGCGTATAAATTGCTATTAAAAATTCGGGGCCTCTCATAATCATAACATTATTAAAATTAAATAATTATTAACTTTTTCATAGGGCGGCACTACCTATGAAATCGGTAGTGCCGCCGCCCTAGACGCTCTATCTATGGGGTTAGATGAAAAAAGATATTTACCCTTATATAATCGACGGTATCTATATAACGGTTGCATGTGTTACTACTTGATTTTAAACCTAACGCCTTATGAGCCATACTAAAAGAAGCAAACGGAGAACCCTTAATTAAACCTTCATTTGTATAAATATATACCATTCGAGGTTTATCTGATTTGTTTGCTATTCTAAAACTACGTGTATGGTCTACATGAGGAATAAATTGCTTAACATCAAAAAGAGGTTCGGTTTTGGAGGGGAGGGGTGGTGGCGACGCTTGCTTCGCCACCACCCCTCCCGTTATCAAATCTTAAAAAAATATTCTCAATAGCTTTATTAATTTCAATTACGCTATTATCTGTACTATATCTTTTATTAAGGGAGCAGCACAGCTGCTCCCCTCTTAAATATCTAAAAATAAATTTTTACCTGGGCGCCCTCGCTAGCGAGGGCGCTTTAGATAATAATATCCTTTTATTTTTAACAATAAAGCTAGTTTTCATAATTTAAAGTCTATAAATTTTCGTGTATTAAATTTAGAGGAATCTAACCAAGGTAAAATAAAATAATAAAGACTATCTACACTACGGCGCCCATCCGCTAACGGATGGGCGCCCAGATAAAGAAACTACGTTTGTTTTAATATTTGTCGTACTTGATACATGTATAGGTAATATTTTGTTATTTATAGCCATATTTGAGTTAGATAATTCAGTTAAAAAAGTTGTAATCGCATTTAAACTTTATTGGCTTGTTATTTTTTGAGCCACTTGAAAATACAATGAAGATCCAGTTTTAATTCCAAAAGTACCTTCCGCTTCTATAGGAGGGCACCCGACCGAGACCCCAAATATATATATTTGGGGTCTCATAGGTCGGGTGCCCTCGCCAATCAATCAATTTGGGTTTATTATAATTTGAGGTCCAATGTTTTCAAATTTAAAAATTGTTCTCCCATTCCATCTTTTAGAGACAAAAATTTGGCTTTATCTGAAACAGATAGATTCCCATTTGTATTTTTAGCTTTGATAAGAATAGCCGCGTATAAATCTTAAAAATCTAATCTTTTAGAGGGAAAAATAAAATATATTTTATTTTTAATGCGGCGGCCCCCCCCCCCCCCCCGGACCCCAAATATATATATTTGGGGTCTAATGGAAAATTTATAAATATAGGGGTGGCGAAGCAGGCGGAGCCAAAACACATCTTTTAATTCAGAAAAGCTTTGTACTACAAAAGAACAACTATTTCTATTTTTTTCTATTACTACATTACCTATATTCAACATAGATTTAATAGTATTAAGAACTTGCAAATTATAAGGTGACTTGACCTATAGTGTAGAAGGGCAGACCTGAAAGCAAACACTGGCAAACCAACAGCTGGCAAAGTAAGCACGCCAAGCAAGCAAGGCAGCCCCCAATACATTATAAGCATTGATTGGCGAGGGCACCCGACCGAGACCCCCAAATATATATATTTGGGGTCTCATAGGTCGGGTGCCCTCCTATAGAAGAAGGATAGCTACATGAAGATAAGAAAACAAAAAACTAAATGGATAAATATTTATATGTATAGATAATAATTTTGTTAAAGCAAAGCTACAAATATAATAGCTAAACAAATATCCAAATAGTAGCGAATTTAAATGACTTTATTCCTTATCTTACTTTTTGTTATACCACTCTAGATCGGGCATGAGAGGAGCATTAGAGGGTTTAGCTAGATGGGAATTAACCTTGATAAATTACCTTCGTAACTCGATAAGGGAATTATTCCTCTAAGTTCAAATTTAGAGTCTCATTTGGTTTTTGCTATGTAAGTTTAGGGATTCTGCATTAGAGATAAATTACCTCCCTCACTCGATAAGGGAATTATTCCACTAGGTTCAACCCTCGCTGTGCGCCACATTAAAAATAAAATATATTTTATTTTTAATCGAGGGGAGAGTCTCGTCTAATGCAGACAAAGTGAATAGGTTAGGGTATTGTATAGTACATTAAGAACTTTGTATACTAAACATTATTTTATATTTAATTTTAGTTTTAAGTCTTTAATTTTCTGTAATCCCTCTATAGTTAAGTGGGATTTAGATATAACTAAGCAGGCTATTTCCCTTCATATCAAATAATTGTGGAGTTTATGACCCTTTAACTCAAAAGAATCAAAATGAGGGATTAAAATTGTATCTATACTTTTAATACTAGCTACGATAAATTGGATTGCATTTTTGTATTCAGAAATCTTACCTATTCCCCCAAAAAACTCTTGTATCTTTAATATTAAAGCTGACTCCCGCTTATTTAAACCTATACTATATATTACTCTAACTTGATTAGTAGTACCAGAAATGCTAATGTGGAAAGAGCTGTCCCCCAACACTTTGTGTAGGGAGAAGCCGCTGACTCAATAAGGATTTAGAGGATTATGACTTATCTCATAATCTATCTAAAGGTTTAACACCCTCAAATTCTGATTTTAAATTATCAGCTGCCTATGTAATCGCCCGGACCCTTATTAAGAGCAGATTTTATGCTTATTATTTCATTTAATCCCTCCATGGTTAAATGCGAAGGAAAAGGAGTTCCTCCTTTTCCAACCACAGGGACGGCCAGCGTAGCTGGCCGGACCCCGTGTTCTTTGTTAGAAATAATATGAATACATTTAACTCATAACTGAAAATCAACACATTTACCACCGGCCGGCATTGCTTCGCACAGCAGGCAGGTAATGGATAATTCGTAAAGTGGGGTATAATTACATCTATTAGATCCTTTAATTTGCTCACCGCGAAACTTGCCGATTTTCCGTCTTTATATAAATACACACTTCCCGGCGAAGCAGCCCCTAAAAATTCACGAATAGCATACAATAAAGCTAAATCCTTATTGTGTAAATGTATAACAAAAGTTGGAGTCACCACTCAACCTGTTTTACCCGCTTGCTTTAGTACTTTAATTGTAAAGCTACCCGACCTACCCCTGGGGGAGGTCAGCTCTCCCCTCTGGCGGCTTGCTGTACCGAAGGTAATGCACTGCAGCCCATAATATTTTATTATGGGGGTCTCGGGTCGGCGTCCGTAAAACCAGTTAAACCAAGGATTAAGGATAAACTCCTTTACCTCACCTGGGTTGTGTGAGGATTGAAATCTAATAAACACTTTACTAAGAAATTTTATCCTTTGTACATTTAAAGACAAAGGACGAGGTACCAAAAATATCGAATAGAGGGTTGTGAAGGTTATATCCCCCTCGCAAAGGTTTCCGTTTAAGAGTAAAGTAAATAACCTTTAGGAAATTAAAACAATTAAATGAAGAATAAGCATAGTCAACATTGGCAGAAAGAAGCCATTTGAAACATAGTAACGCATTAAAAAATCTAAGGACATAATCTTTTTTGGTATAATTCTATATGTCACCACCTTACATAGTAATAACTACATATATATACCCCCCCCTACGTCTCCCCTCTAAGATGTAACTATGCACATGGGTAGTTTAGGAACCTACATAGATATTAGACTACATCTTTAAACTAAAAGGGCTAGCTAATAGTCTGAATATAGTACCCGAAGAGTAAGATAAAAAAGTTTCCCGGCTTGCTGTACCGAAGGTAATGCACTGCAGCAGCTATCTTTGTAGTAAAACACCGTTATATTAAATGATATATACTTTAATCGATTATATATTTTTTTATAAAGGTCTAAAATATTTTAAATATAAATCTAATATAGGAACGATCTAATGTAATAGAAAAACTACCCTCCCCCCCCCCGTCAGTAAAACCCGAGAATAAAAAAAAATCTTCTTTTGAATTGGCCGAGAATTCAAGCATATCGCTTTTATTCTGTTTTGTAGAAAAGTTTATTATTCCCTTGCGCAAGCGGTCGATCACCTTCGGTAAATAAAGCAATGAGCCGGTAACGTTACCGCGTTTGTAAGAAATACCCTAAGCGTATTTTTTACCTATGAGAGGGAATGGTATGTATTAGAAATAGGCATATTAGACTCCATTTTATTTTTATAACCTTAAAAAAAATACATTGATAAATATATAATATCAATGAAGGATAAATATACAATCATTTAATTAATCTTTTCTTTACAGAAAAGATTGGACTGTATCATCTTTCATACTCTAATTAGAGATCTGAAGTCAAACGTACAAGTCTCTGAAGACCCTATTAACAATTAAAATTACTAGGTTTCCTGCTGATTGTCTTAAACTATATAAAGCCGACCGCTATGAAATAAAGCGCAGCCACCCTAATAAAATCTATAAGGAATTAAGATGTCTCAGCATATATAGTTTGATTTAAAGAGCACATTATGCATATGCAAAATACATAATGCTCATATAGAATTGAATTATATACTTATAGACCTATCAAATTAAATAGCAAAAATATCACGTTTTAATATTAAATTTTTTCCCTCATAGTTAAACATACTTCCCATTACCTTCGGTACAGGAGCCGGTCCAATCTTCTATTTATAGTTCGACTATGGACATTAAAGAAAGAAGCACAACTTTCTATTGAATTAAAGTTTAAAATTTATACTTCATCTAGAGCTAGAACTCCTATATTACCCCTACCTTTTAGATACGTAGGTGAGGATTTTATTAAAACTTTACCATCAGCCTGTATTTCATAATTTGAAGGACTAGATATTAGATTTAAAGCTCGGGTAGTAAGATAAGGGTCTAAGCTACCTATTTGGCTTTTTAAGCTAGTGGACAACCTGTAATTATTCATCCTTGCTGCTATTAAGCTTATTACATCTTTACCCGGACCACACCTACGGTGTGGTCTCTGTAAAATGTTGTCCATTGTTTTTTAATTTAAGAATTAACTTTCAATCTACGTAATCTAATTTTTTTTTAGCCTTTGCCCTGTTGGGCGGCAGGCCGGGCTTCGCAGGGAAAATCAAGTTAAACTATCAAAAAAAGGTATTAAAACATTTGTTAGATAATCTGCTTTAGACGATGATAACTTAGCCATAGGTTTAGAGTTATCGTCCTTAGCTTTTTTATCTACAGAAATACCTACAGGACCCCCACAAATATATATTTGTGGGGGTCTTTGTATCTTTTCGGGCAATTTTGTACTTTCCAGGTAAACTTAACAAGAACTCCGATATACCCTCTAGAACCACTAATTCCCCAGAAGTTAAACCTACCCCAAATTTCAATTGATTAGGTGAAACTGAAAAATATCCTTCTACTAAACCTAATAGTCAATAAGGAGTTATATTAATACGGTGATCCAGAGGTTGTGTAAAATTAACCTTTATTCATTTCGCTTTTAAGGTCAAGGATTTGCGAATGAATTTTGGGGTCTACACGAAAGGTAGTTCGATTGAAATAAAGCTCATATCCTTTTTTAAACATAAGAAAGTTTAAGTTTTTGGATGTATTTAATGGTGGAGGGACCGCTCCGCGGTCCCTCCCTTATTAAAAATTTATAACAAATCACTTTGGCTTTGCACTGTGTAACTGGTAAACTTATTTCCTACGTGGACATTACCTATTTTTAATCTACGGGCTGTATAATTTAACATATTAGTATCATCTTTATGTAAATAGATTTGAAAACTAAAGATAACTGTATTAGAGCGCGAGGAGACTTTTATCATAAAACAACCTTCACCGTCTACTAAGCCTCTAAATCATTCGTGGAAATCTTATGACGATATATTGTAAAAAGATTTTTCATTTATAGAAGGGAAAACGACCGAAGAAGTAAATAGACGATGTGCATGACTATACAATTTTTCGAGCTTATTTTTATTAGAAAGCTCTCTAAAAATTGACGTACACGGAGTTAAGATTCCAATTACTAAGGGAGCTGCCTTTACGGAGCTTAGATGGGCAGAATTTAGTGCCACTGTTTTTACTATAGGCGGCCACCAGCGTAGCTGGTGGCCGCCCTTAAGGGATTAATATTAAAAGTTTTTGCTAACGAAAGATGATCTACAATCAGTATATAAAGACTAAAATACACAAATAAGCTTAATATGTAAATTGTAAATATAATACAATAGGCTATTTTTCCATGCTCTACAGAATTAAACGCTTCTGCTACACTAGGTGAGTAATGCCAAATACCTAGGGTATACCTTATTTACATTTATTTTAACAAAGATAGTTTTGTTACAAGTTCCTTAATTATCGCGTCATTTTTATTATTTTTATCGGGGGTTTGTATAAAATAATACACTAATTTAGATCAAGCTGACAACTGTAAAGCCTTGTTCCCTTCTAAAGGATAATCTTCAAAATGATTTAATAACAAGCTTGTATTGGTTTTATTAATTCGTAGTCTGTACCTACTAACACCTTTAGCATCAGTATAAACATTACCTTGTTTAAATTAAGAGTTAATTAAGTTTAAAACATATATGCTATCTGTCTTTTGACTAACTTCAAACACTCGCTACGCGCGCGAGCGCGCGCTCGCGCGCGCAGCGAGGGAATAATCTTTAACTATTATCTTTGCAGCAGTAGTTCGCGATCGGGCAAAGTATGTAAAACAACCCTCTCCGAAGGGTCCAGTTATAAACCCAGATAATCAGAAAGGATTTAAATTCCCCATTTCTGAAAGGCTAGATTTAGTTTAAAACTCTACATCAGGTAAAGGACCTAGATCCAGTAATTTAGCCACTAACGAATCCGATAACGGGTTATTTAATTTATTAATCAAAGATGCTAATTTTAAAAACCCTGAAACACTAAGATGTACGCGCGCATTCACTATTCGGCCAATTTAGTTATCTTATATCGTTTTTTTTTTTATTCAAATTGTAGAGGCTGCAGAGTCAGCTGAGCCTTTACGTTTAAATGCCAGTCTTATACTACTCTTACTCACCCCGAGTTCTCGGGCTCCTTGCCGCATTGAAGGATAAACTCTAGTTTCATTATTTAAAGTATCAAACACTTCCACCGAAATACTTGGTGTTTCCATCTGGTTTGGCACGGAAAAAGAAAATGGACTCCGTCCATTTTCTTTTTATCATACTTAAATGAATTCGGTTTAATTGTTCTTTATGCTCAGGACTTTCATGAAGACGTTTTAATTGTTCTAAATGCTTAATTTTTTCATCTTCTGTTCTAATACGATTTTTCATTTTTGCAATTGTATCTGGTGAATGTTTGAAACCAAATAAAGAGCCTGCAACTTTTAAGAGGGCGCCCCTTTTTCTTAACTTTTTGTTTTGGAATTTCATATTAAAAATAAAAAGGAAGGACCCGCACCAAGCGCAAGAAAAAGGGGCGCCATATACTCTGGCTTCAGAAGATCTAGATAGGGAGTCCGAAGGTCCTCCGTCTTCCCTTAAAATTACTTGGTCTGGAGCACAATACTCAAGGATTTCCAAACTAAAGTTACTATAGCCATATTTAAAGAGAGCCCTATAAACCTTACTCCTAGTCGTTTTTAAGCTCTTTTATAAAAATGGTATGGAATAATAATTTAAAAGTCTTACCGAAAGATTAACACTACTTCCCACATAACACTTTTTATTTACCAAATTAATTCAACGGTATACACCCGCTTTTCCTTTATTTTTACTTAAAATTTGCATCTTATCTTCATAAGCATTTTTATATAATATAACGGGTACGGCAATCGGAGCTAAGGTAGAATAATTTATTTTCCTCCGAAGGTCCTTCGCCAGCTGCGCGGAAGACCAATATCGGTATTACAGCGAAAAACGTAAGAGTGTAAAGACAAAGTAGTATATTTGCGGTTCTGTGAGAATTGACTCTTAGCTCGAAAAAAAGAGGAAAACGTCATGAAAGGCAATTAAATGCATTAGTACTATCTGGTAAAACGGTAAAAGATAATATAGGACAAATAATTTGTTTAATGTAACGTTATTAACGAAAAAACCTTCCCAGATTAACTCCGGTATATCATTATATACTAACGAAATATAATGAGAAAATATCGGTAATAACGGCACCTCCCTCCGAAGGACCGCAGGTATTAAGATAAAAAGTAAAATAGAGACACAGAATCCTATCATAACAATTAATAGAATTGTACCAACCACTCATGAAAGAGGTCTTGGGGATCGCTAGGAACTAAAACACACCCCCCCTTCGGAGGCTTGCTTCGATGAGGGCTCGCCCTACCAATAGATTATCTAGCCCTATCTGTCAAAAGACAAATAAGAAGGCAGAAAAAGCGGAATTCGCTCCCTGTAAATCAAAAATTAGTCGTTGTTCATTTAATAGCTCGATGCTATTAAATATCTCTAATGCACTAGGAGAGTAATGCCAATTTCCTAGTGTATATTACTTATAAAAAAAAAAGAGGGGGGTAGATAAAATTAAAAGCTTTAGTTGTT
>Ga0265798_10003024_pt1 | contig 24254 bp, 20 predicted proteins | sample P3T30metagenome_FD_192430 | JGI IMG/M metagenome (GOLD analysis project Ga0265798, IMG submission 192430) | Plant litter microbial communities from East Loma Ridge, Irvine, California - P3 T30 | ecosystem: Environmental > Terrestrial > Plant litter > Unclassified | place: USA: California...
CAGGGTTTCGCTCTGGAGCCGGCCATCGTGCTGCCACCGGAAGTGCGTACCTTCACCGTCGGTGAAGACGGTACTGCTTCGGTGACCACGACGGGCAACCCGCAGCCGCAGATCGTTGGCAACATCCAGATCACCGACTTCATCAACCCGGCGGGCCTGGAAGCGATCGGCAACAACCTGTTCCTGGAGACTGCTTCCAGCGGTGCACCGCAGGTGGGTACGCCTGGCCTCAATGGCCTGGGCACCACGCTGCAGAACACTCTGGAAAACTCCAACGTCAGCGTGGTCGAGGAGATGGTCAACATGATCACCACCCAGCGCGCCTACGAGATGAACTCCAAGGTCATCTCTACCGCTGACCAGATGCTGTCCTTCATTACACAGAACCTTTAAGAAACGTGGGGTAGGGCAGTAGCTCACCCCTGATACGCCTGAACGCTGTGAGGTAGTGGTTATGAACCGCTTGGTGTGTGTGTTCTCTATTCTCGGCAGCGTAGTGCTGAGTGGCTGTATGGCGCCTGCCGCCAAGCCCAACGATCCTTACTACGCACCTGTGCTGCCGCGTACACCGCTGCCGGCGGCGCAGAACAACGGCTCGATTTTTCAGTCGGGTTTCGAGAACAACCTGTACGGCGACCGCAAGGCGTTCCGCGTGGGCGATGTGATCACCATCAGCCTCAGCGAGCGTATGCAGGCCAGCAAAAACGCCAGCTCGCAGATGTCCAAGGACAGCAACGCGAACATTGGCCTGACCTCGCTGTTTGGCGGTGGCGTGTCGATCGATAACCCCAGCTCCAGCCTCAACCCGTTGAAGGCCGAGAATCTGGGCCTCAGCGCCCAGTATGGCGCGCAGCGTGACACCAGCGGCTCCGGCCAGGCCGGGCAGAGCAACAGCCTGACCGGCTCGATCACCGTGACGGTGGCCGAAGTGCTGCCCAACGGTTTGCTGGTGGTACGCGGCGAGAAATGGATGACCCTTAATACCGGTGACGAGCTGGTGCGCATCGCCGGGCTGGTTCGCTCCGACGACGTCGCCCGAGACAACACCGTGGCCTCGACCCGTATCGCTGATGCACGCATCACCTATTCCGGTACTGGCGCGTTCGCCGATGCCAGTCAGCCAGGTTGGCTGGATCGCTTTTTCGTCAGCCCACTGTGGCCGTTCTGAGGTTCGTGATCATGCGCAAATGGATCATCACTGTTGCAGCGCTGCTGCTGGCCTCGACCGCTCAAGCCGAGCGACTCAAGGATCTGGCCAGCATCCAGGGCGTGCGTAGTAACCAGTTGATCGGTTACGGCCTGGTCGTGGGCCTCAATGGCAGCGGCGACCAGACCACCCAAACGCCGTTTACCGTGCAGACCTTCAACAACATGATGGCGCAGTTCGGCATCAAGGTGCCGGAAGGCGGCAACGTGCAGCTGAAGAACGTCGCCGCGGTGTCGATCCATGCCGACCTGCCGCCGTTCGCCAAGCCGGGGCAGACCATCGACATCACCATTTCTTCCATCGGTAACGCCAAGAGCCTGCGCGGCGGCAGCCTGCTGATGACGCCGCTCAAGGGTATCGACGGCAACACCTATGCAATCGCGCAAGGCAACCTGGTAGTGGGCGGTTTCGATGCCAGTGGCGCGGATGGCTCGCGCATCACCGTCAACGTGCCGTCAGCCGGCCGTATTCCGGGTGGCGCCACGGTCGAACGTCCGGTGCCGAGTGGTTTCGATCAGGGCAATACCCTGACGCTGAACCTCAACCGTCCGGACTTCACTACCGCCAAGAACATCGTCGACCACATCAACGAATTGCTCGGCCCGGGCGTAGCTCAGGCACTCGACGGTGGGTCGGTTCGGGTCAGCGCGCCGCTCGATCCGAGCCAGCGCGTCGACTATCTGTCGATTCTGGAAAACCTCGAGGTCGATGTCGGACAGGCGGTGGCCAAGGTCATCATCAACTCGCGTACCGGCACCATCGTGATTGGCCAGAACGTGCGTGTGCAGCCTGCCGCCGTAACTCACGGCAGCCTGACGGTGACCATTACCGAAGACCCGATCGTCAGCCAACCGGGCGCGTTGTCCGGCGGTGAGACAGCCGTGGTGCCGCGCTCGCGTGTCGGCGCCGACGAGGAAATGAAACCGATGTTCAAGTTCGGCCCCGGCACCACGCTCGACGAAATCGTGCGGGCAGTGAACCAGGTGGGCGCTGCGCCTTCCGACCTCATGGCCATCCTGGAGGCGCTCAAGCAAGCCGGCGCTCTGCAGGCCGACCTGATCGTGATTTAAAAGGAGCGGGACATGGATACTCGACTCGCGGCCGCCGGCACCAGCAGCGTTGATACTGGCGCCTACACCGATCTCAATCGCCTCAACCAGTTCAAGGTTGGCGGCGACAATGAGGAGAACATTCGCAAAGTCGCGAAGGAGTTCGAGTCGCTGTTCCTCAATGAAATGCTCAAGACCATGCGCTCGGCCAACGAAGTGTTCGGTGAAGGCAACTTCATGAACAGCAATGAGGCCAAGACTTACCAAGACATGTACGACCAGCAACTGTCCGTGACCATGGCCGGCAACAAGAACGGTATTGGCCTGGCCGACGTAATGGCGCGGCAGATGTCGAAGATGCGCAACGTCAGCGATCGGCCCAATCCGTTCGCCCAGGTCGATGCGCCCGTGCCCGCCGCACCGAGCAAACCGCTGGCGCGAACCGAAGAAGCCGCCGCGCCCATGCAGGTCGAAAAGGCCACCGCGGCGTCTACAGAAGGTGATCGCAACGACATGGTGTTGCTCAACCAGCGTCGCCTGTCATTGCCGGGCAAGCTGGCGCAGCGCATTCAAGCCGGTATCGTGCCGGGCGCCGAGGCGGTTACCGCTGCTGCGACAGCGGGCACCCCTGCCGCTGAGGCGCTCGGCAAGCCGTTGGCCAAAGGTGACTGGTTGCCGGCCAAGGCCTATGCCGCACCGGCTGAGCGCAGCCTCAATATCAATGGCAGCGAAGAAATTGCCAGCCGCACCACCTTCAAATCGGCCAAGGAATTCATGGAAACCATGCTGCCGATGGCCGAGAAAGCGGCGGCCAAGCTGGGCGTCGATCCGACCTACCTGGTTGCTCAAGCGGCGCTGGAAACCGGCTGGGGCAAATCGATTATCAAGCAAAGCGATGGCAGCAGCAGCCACAACCTATTCGGCATCAAGACTCACAACACCTGGAGCGGCGACTCTGCCCGAGTGACGACCACTGAATACGAAAACGGCAAACCAGTGAAGCAGGCAGCCTCGTTTCGCGGCTACGAATCCTTTGCCCACAGCTTTGACGATTACGTGAGCTTCCTGCAGAGCAACGGGCGCTATGAGAAGGCCCTGAGTTCGACCGCTAACCCTGAGCAGTTCGCCCGCGAGCTGCAGAAAGCCGGCTATGCCACCGATCCGCAGTACGCCCGCAAGGTGTCGCAGATCGCTCGCAAGCTGTCGACCTACCAGATGATCGCCGCCAACGGCGCGCCCTCCAACCGGGGATGATGAAGCATGGCTGACTTACTGAGCATTGGCCTGTCGGGCCTGTCGGCGAACAAGACCTCGCTGGCGGTCACCGGCCACAACATCACCAATATCAACACGCCGGGGTTCTCTCGTCAGGACACCATCCAGGCCACGCGTACTCCGCAGTTCAGCGGGGCGGGCTATATCGGCTCCGGCACTTCGCTGGTCGACATCCGTCGCAGCTACAGCGAATTCCTGACAACCTCGCTGCGTAGCAGTACCTCGTTGAGCAGTGATGTGGCGGCCTACAAGAGCCAGATCGATCAGTTGGATTCGCTGTTGGCCGGCACCACAACCGGTGTCACCCCATCATTGCAGAAGTTCTTCTCGGCCCTGCAGACCGCTGCCGAAGACCCTTCCAATGTGCCCGCACGGCAATTGGTGCTGTCGGAAGCCGAGGGGCTGAGCCGGCGTTTTAATACCGTTTATGACCGTTTGAGCGAACAGAACAGTTTCGCCAACAAGCAGATGGGTGCGGTCACCGAGCAGATCAATCGGCTTTCCGGCTCCATCGCCAGCCTTAACGAATCCATCGCGGTCGCGCAATCGAATGGCAGTCAGCCCAATGACCTGCTCGATGCCCGTGAGGAGGCCGTACGCCAACTGTCGACCTTTATCGGCGTCAACGTCGTGGCGCAGAACGATGGCACGCAGAACGTGTTCATCGGCTCTGGCCAGCCGCTGGTAATCGGCAACAGTGCTGCGCGCCTGGAAGTGGTACCCGGCACCAACGATCCGAATCGCTCCGAGATACAGTTCATCGTTGGCGCCGCGCGGCAGACAATCACCACGCAGGTTACCGGTGGCGAGCTGGGCGGCATCTTGCGTTATCGCGAGGAGGTGCTGGACACCACCTTCAATTCGCTGGGGCGTCTGGCGTTGGCGGTGAGTGATCAGGTCAACAGCCAGTTGGGGCAAGGCCTGGATCTGAAAGGGCAGGTCGGCACCAAGCTGTTTGGCGATTTCAATGAAGAGTCACTGGCCCGCTTGCGGGTGTTGCCGTCTGCCAACAACAGCAGCAATGCCTCTCCGATCCTGAACATCAGCAACAGTTCGTTGTTGACCACCAGCGACTATCGGCTGGAGTTCGACGGTAGCAATTACACTGCAAGGCGCCTGAGCGACAACCAGCCGATGACCGTGACGCAGAACCCGCCCGGTACCCTGAGTTTTCAGGATAGTGCTGGGCGCAGCCAGGGTTTCCAGGTCGTTGTCGGCACGCCTGCACCGGCCGCCGGTGACTCGTTCGTGCTGCAGCCAACCCGCATTGGCGCCTCGACCATATCGACCGTGCTGGACCAAGCCGACCAGTTGGCTTTCGCGGCACCTATTCGCGCCGAGGCCAACCTGCAGAACCGCGGCAACGGTGTGATCAGTCAGCCGACGCTGCAAGCCACAGGTAGCAATATCAACCCGGCAGCTTTGCAAGCCGCATTCCCTCCGCTGACGCTGACTTACGATTCGGCTGCGGGTGGTTTCAACGGTTTGCCGGCGGGTGCGACGCTGACCCGCGTCGATAACAAGGGGCAGCCGATCACTCCGGCGCCGACCCCGCTCTTCGAGCCGGGCCAGCAGAACAACTATCAACTGACCCTGGCCGATGGCACCAGCGTCAACATGAGCGTCAGCGGCCGGCCGGAAAACGGTGACCGCTTCAACATCGCCTTCAACCAGAACGGTGTTTCGGACAACCGTAACGCTCTGGCGCTGGTTGGCCTGCAGAACAAGCAGGTAGTGGGCGTCGATCCAACCGTGACGGGGATCGCTACCGGCTCCAGCTTCACCGACAGTTACGGTGACCTGATCGAGCGCGTCGGCACGCTGACCGCTCAGGCCCGGCAGGACAGCGAGGCAACCACTGCTATCCTCAAGCAGGCTCAGGACAACCGTGACTCGCTGTCAGCGGTCAATCTGGATGAAGAGGCGGCCAACCTGATCAAGTTCGAGCAGTACTACAACGCGTCGGCCCAGGTGATTCAAGTTGCGCGCTCTTTGTTCGATACCCTTATCGGGGCATTCAGGTAATTAGGTAGGAGCGTCGCCCCCGGCGCGAAGCGAGGGTCGCCGTTACGCGATGATGAGGTTGCCGGCCCATGTACTGCGGGGCGCTGCACGTAGGGTGGGCGCCAGCCCACCAGCAAACTCGCGATCAGGCATGAGTTAACGATAATCCGTTTCAACCATCCAGCAATTGGCCAGATGGTGAACAAATCCCCAAGAGGGTGCGGTTCTGGTAAACGCCAGTCACCGCTAGAGAAAACGAGGCTGCTATGCGCATTTCCACTCTTCAGGCGTTCAACAACGGCGTGCAAGGCCTGCAGCGCAACTACGCCAATGCCATACGCACTCAGGAACAGATCAGCACCGGCAACCGCATCCTCACGCCCGCGGATGACCCGGTCGCTTCGGTGCGCTTGCTGCAGCTTGAGCAGCAGCAGAATGTGCTGACTCAGCACAAGGAAAACCTGGCCGCGGCAGACAACAGCCTTGTTCAGGAGGAGTCCATCCTCAGCTCAATCAATACTGTATTGCAGCGCGTGCAAGAACTTGCTGTCAGTGCGGGAAATGGCGCACTCAGCGCCGAAGACCGCAAGTCCAAGGCTGCCGAGCTGCGTGAACGAGAGAATGAGCTGCTCGGCCTGATGAACACCAAGAACGCCCGCGGCGAGTATTTGTTTTCTGGCTTCCAGGGCAAGGCCGAGCCCTTTGTGCGCAACGCTGATGGTACTTACAGCTATCAGGGCGATGAAGGTCAGCGCAAGCTGGAAATCGCCAGCTCGCTGAATGTGGCGATCAGCGATAACGGCAAGAAAGTTTTCCAGAACGTCACCAACGCTGGACGACTGGACGCGACGCCTGCGTTGCAAGCCGGCTCGACGCTGCGCGCTTCCACGCCTCTGGTGCAGGACGAGGTCGCGTTTGCTGGTACACCAGGCTTCCCCGACGGTGGTGTTGATATCGTATTCGGAAATCCCAACGCGAACAGCTATGAAATATTTGCAGCGGGAACCACCACACCGCAACTGGCTGCGGGCTCGATGGACGACAATGAGAAAACTACCGACAAGCTGGTTTTTCAGGGTGTGGTCATCAATTTCGACGGTGTTCCGGCGAGCGGTGATCGCGTTACTGTGACTGCTGATCCAAATAGGCAGAAGCAAGGAGTACTGGACTCCATCGCCAATTTGCGCAAAGCGCTCGAAGAGTCACCGTCTACCCCCGAGGGCGGTTTGGCTGTGCGTGATGCGATTGCCTTGGCTATTACCAATCTTTCCAGTGCCAGCGTGGTGATCGATAGCACCCGTGGTGACATAGGCGCGCGACGCAACATCATCGACACCACCTTGAACAGCAACGAAGACTCGACCTTGGGCAACAAGGCGGTGCAGGCTGAATTGCGTGAGCTGGATTATCCCGAAGCGCTGTCACGTTTGTCTTTTCAGACGCTGATTCTGGAAGCGGCGCAGCAGAGCTACGTAAAAATTAGCAGCCTGAATTTGTTCAATAAGCTGTAAATAGAGCAGGTAAAGTCCATATTTCGTTCGGCAAGAATATGATTATTTCTAATGAAACTTTTGCGTATACTTGCGATCACGCCAAGAAGTAGACGGATCTGATGTCTGGCCAGTGACATTCGGTATATCTCCTCTCTTGAGCCAATTGGCGTAGGTTCATAGGTAGATCCAATGTATCTGACAGAGATTCTTGCATGACCAATCCTATTCCGGTCACAAGCCCGCTACTGCCTCCCCTCGAAGAGTTCATTCCTTATCTTGAGGAAATATGGCAAAGCCGGTACCTCACTAACGGCGGTGCCATGCACCAGGCATTGGAGAAGGCGCTCTGTGAATATTTGGGCGTGGCGCATCTGTCGCTGTTCGCCAACGGTACCCTTGCACTGCTTGCTGCCTTGCAAAGCCTGCGAGTGACAGGTGAGGTTATTACGACGCCTTACTCTTTTGTTGCTACTAGCCACGCCCTCAGCTGGAATGGGCTGCGCCCGGTTTTCGTGGATATTGATCCGGTCAGCTTGAACCTTGATCCCGAAAAGATCGAAGCAGCCATCACGCCGCAGACCACTGCAATCATGCCCGTACATTGCTATGGCAATCCATGCGATACGGCCGAGATTGAACGCATTGCCGATACTTACAATCTTAAGGTCATTTACGATGCCGCTCATGCATTCGGGGTCGAGGATGGCGGGGGGTCGGTGCTACGCCATGGTGATTTGAGTGTGCTTAGTTTTCACGCCACCAAAGTGTTCAATACCTTTGAAGGTGGTGCGATCATCTGCCCTGACGAGAAGACCTATCGACGGATCGAGTACCTGAAGAATTTCGGCTTCGCCAATGAAACCAGCGTGGTCGCTTTGGGTATCAACGGTAAGATGAATGAGGTGAGTGCCGCCTTCGGATTATTGCAACTGCGTTATATCGACCAGGCGTTGTTGCGTAGACAACAGATCGACCATACTTATCGCCAGCGTCTGCAGGCCGTCGCCGGCCTGCGATGTTTGCCCATGAGTTCGGTGACCACTCGTGCTAACAATGCCTATTTTCCTGTGTTGGTCGAAGCAGATTTCCCTCTCAAACGCGATGAGCTGTATCAACTCATGCGGCGTCACGGAATCCATGTGAGGCGCTATTTTTATCCGCTGATCAGCGATTTTCCCATGTATCGGGGCCTGCCATCGGCCGCGCCAGCCAACTTGCCAGTGGCCCGCTCAGTGGCTGACAAAGTGCTGTGCCTACCCATCTTTCCTGATCTCGACGATGCGGGAATCGCCGCCGTATGCAAGGTCATCGAGCAGGCAGTCGAGTGATGATTGTGGCGATCATGCAGCCTTATTTCTTCCCTTACCTGGGGTACTACCAGCTCGCGGCGAGCGTGAATCACTTCGTTTTTCTCGACGACGTGCATTTCATTCGCCGTGGCCATATCCACCGCAATCGCATTCTGCTCGACGGTCAGCCTTTTCGCTTCGTCTTGCCAGTGAGCGGCGCCAGTCAGAACAGCCGGATCAACCAGCTGTGGTTCAACGGCGATCACAAGCGATTCCTGCAGCAGCTGCGCCATGCATACCATCGTGCCCCTTTTTTTGACGTTGTTTACGCGCTGGTTGAATCGGTTTGCCAGCAGCCGCAGCAAAATGTCGCTCGAGTGTGTGCGAATTCGATAACCCGGGTGTTCGACTATCTTGGCAAGCCTCTGCAGGTGTCCTGGGCGTCCTCCGTGGAAAGTGAGCAGCGCGGTCAGGGGCGAATTCTGGAGTTGTGCCGCCACTGGCATGCCGACACCTATCACAATGCCTCGGGCGGTTGCCATTTATACGATTGCGCAACTTTTAATGCCCACGGGATCGAATTGCGCTTCGTTCGCGGGTCTTTCCCAGCTTACTACCAAGTTGGGCGACAGCCGTTTGTGCCGGAGCTTTCGATGATCGATGTCTTGATGAATAACTCTATCGAATCAGTAAATCAGATGCTGGCGCTGGGCGTGCTGGAGCAAGCCGCATGAGCCAGGTTGACCACGCCCCGATTGTTGCTGTCGTGCTCGCGGGTGGCCGTGGCCTGCGCTTTGGCAGTGAAATGCCCAAGCAATTCGTCAAACTCGCCGGACGTATGGTCATCGAGCACACCATCGATGTGTTTGAAATGGCTGAGGCGGTGGACGAAATCATCGTGGTGGTTCCGGGTGGTTATCAGGACATGATATGGGAGGCTGTGTCTCGCAACACTTGGAGCAAGGTGAGCAAAGTGGTAGAGGGCGGGCGTGATCGTGCGGACTCCACTGCGTCGGCAATTACAGCTCTATCGGCCCATCCCGATCACGCTCGTATTCTGGTGCATGATGCTGCTCGCCCGCTGCTGGATTCGGCCACGATCGGCCGTTGCCTGGACGCATTGAAGAGCTATGACGCGGTGGATGTGGTCGTACCTGCCAGCGATACCATTGTCGAGGTGGGCGGAGATTCGCATATAACCGACATCCCAGACCGTTCCCGCCTGCGCCGGGGGCAGACGCCGCAAGGGTTCCGGCTCAAGGTGCTGCGCGATGCATATTCATGTGCTGCTGCACGTGGTTTGGCAGGGGTAACGTGTGACTGCGGTGTAGTGCGCCGCGAATTGCCCCATGTGCCGATCACTACTGTATTGGGTTCTTCGGCAAACCTGAAGATTACCGATGGGGTTGACCTGTATATTGCGGAAAAGCTCATCCAGACCCGCAGTGTCAACCAGGCGCAAGGTCATGCTGACCTACAGGCTATCGGGGGGCGTGTTATCGTTGTATTGGGCGCCAGCTCCGGCATCGGTCGGGCCGTGACTTTGCTCGCACAGCAAAAGGGTGCCCGCGTGCACGGGGCGAGCCGCAGTGGTAACGGGGTCGATGTGAGCTGTGGCGGTTCGCTGGGCCGATTCATAGCCGAGGTCGCCCAGCGGGAAGAACGCATCGATGCGGTGATCAACTGTGCTGGCGTCCTAGTGAAGAAGCCGCTTGGCAGCTTGAGCATGGCTGAGATCCGAACCATCGTCGATACCAACCTGATCGGGGCGATCGCAGTGGCTCAGGCCGCACACCCATATTTGCGCGCCAGCAAGGGCACGTTGGTGAACTTCACGTCTAGTTCTTACACCCGTGGCCGTGCATTTTATGCCACCTACAGCGCTACGAAGGCTGCCGTGGTTAATTTCAGCCAGGCTCTGGCCGAGGAGTGGGGGACGGACAATATTCGCGTGTTGTGCATCAATCCGGAGCGTACCGCGACGCCAATGCGCGAGCTCAACTTCGGAGCCGAGCCGCCAGAGAGTTTGCTTTCACCTGATCAAGTCGCTTACGCGACGCTACAGGCCATCTGCTCCTCGCTTACTGGAGTGGTCTTCGATGTCCGTCGAAACGACTGATCATCAAGTCGCAGGCGTACCGATTCGTGACATTCAGCTCCAAGCGCTGGAGGTGCTGCGTTCGTTGGTCGAATTCTGTGACGCCCATGCAATTCGCTACTATCTGGTAGGCGGTACCTTGCTGGGAGCGGTGCGTCATCGCGGCTTCATCCCTTGGGATGATGACATAGACATAGTCGTTCCCAGGCCGGACTATCAACGCCTACTGTCGATACTTGGCCAATTACCAGCCTCTCTGCAAGCTATCCATCCTTCTCGATGTCGATCTACGCCATACCCATTTCTGGTAATACGCCGTACGAATTCGCAACTGCTCGTAGATTATGTGCGTCCGTTCGATCGTGGCATTGGTGTAGACGTATTTCCCCTCGACAGCGTGCCGACCGGGGCGGGAGCCAGGAGGCTGCTTTTTCGTTCAATACGCCTGATGCGTGCTTTATCCATGAACAAGCAGAAGGGCTATTATCGTCGCCCACTCGACTATGGGCAGCGTCTGCGTTTCAGGCTACTGAGTTTTGCTGCATTCTTTCTCTCCGCGCGTTTTATCTACCGCATTTACGATGCATTTCTAGTGCGTGGCCAGGTTGAACGCTGTTCGTTGATGGGCAACCTCTATGGTCTCTATGGGGAGCGGGAGGTGGTTGCACGTGAGGTATTTGGCTGCGGCGCACAACTCTCGTTTGAGGGGTCGTTGTTTCGAGTTCCGGAGCAGCCAGAACTTTACTTGCAGGCGATTTATGGTGATTTTTGGCAGCTTCCGCCTGCCGATGCGCGCCATTCCGGACATCGTATCCGGGCAGTCAGAGTTGCTGTCGGTTGAGCGCTGTTCGGGTGAGCCGCGCCGCCTTTAGGTCAATAAGGAATCTGTCGATGCTACATAACTTCGGTGTGCCGGTTGCCCGTTACTTGTACAAGACCAGTCTGAGTTTCCTGCAAAAATACAACCCGTACAGCACCCGAGTGGTGCCCGAAACTTCGGTGGAGCCGGTATTCATGTTGCATACCGGTGCCATGTTGCCGGCCGGCGGGGCCGACCAGATCAAACCATGGCTACCTCTGTTCGACCAATTGGGGATTGAATACCTGGTTGTTACCCGAGCAGTCGACGTTTACGAATACATGTTGCGCGAATACCCGCACGTTGCGGTGTCGCTGGTCAGCAGCTCGGTCGATGCCGATAAACTGATACAACGATTTCCGTCGTTGAGCGGTTTCTTTTACGTTGCCAACACAGCCAACAACAATCAGTTTTTGCGCTATCCAGGCGTGCGTCACGTGTTTATCGGGCATGGTGACAGTGACAAGAGTGCAAGCGTCAATCGGCTTTTCAAGTGTTACGACGAAGTCTATGTGGCTGGCCAAGCGCATATTGATCGTTTCAAGAAAGCCGACTTCGGCATGGCTGATGTAGAGTTCAAGATCGTTGGACGGCCGGACACCCGGACGTTACTGTCTCAGTATGTGCAGCGGGGCGGCTCCATCGAGCGCATTCTTTATCTGCCCACATGGGAGGGCTATCACAACGATCAGGCCTACTCCTCGTTGCCAATTGCTGAGTCGATCTTGAGGGCGGCGCACGCTATCGGCAAGGTGCCGATAGTTGCCAAGTTGCACCCCATGACAGGCTTGATGCGCAGTGATTATCGGCAGGCTGAGCAGCGCATCGGTAATGCCTTGGGGTTGGGTAGCGAGCAACTTCGTTTCGCGGATCAGCATGGCAAGCTGACCGATTGCCTGGTACCGGATGCGATCTTTGTCTGTGATATCTCGGCCGCTGTGTCCGAGTGCCTGACGTTCGATAGGCCGATCTTTGTCTACCTCCCGAAGGATCCCAAGCTGGCGGTGATGAGTGGCACCCATACCTACGCTGATTACGCTTATACCTTCAGCGATGCGCAGGAGTTCTCAGAAAAGCTGTCGGCAGTAAAGGCCGGTGATGACCGGCTGGCAGTCGCGAGAAAAGCGGCGCGCGATTATCTGATCAGTCCTGACGCCACCGTTAACGAGGCGTTCGAACAGCAGTTGCGGGCTGTGGCCTCTCGGCAATGGCAGGCTCGCGAAGTGGCGTTTCAGCCAGCTGCAAATAGCTGGCCGGTCCCAGGACTTTGTGCAGCCTGTGGCGCCGATGCGGTGACGCAACAGACGATCGCAAGTGAGATCGCTGCTGCCAAAGGCAAGGTCTGTGATTTCCTGATTTGCGGCGATTGCGGCTTCGTGAGCAATCCGAACAATACCCACGACTATGTCTACTCCGGGTTTGGTGCAACCAGCGATCCGCAAATGGGCACCCGAGCCGGTGATGGCGTCCAGCCGCGCCGTGAGTACCGTATGGCCGAGATGGCGGTGGATATTCTGTCGCGGCGTAGCGCGGAACGGCTTCCTGATGTATTGATTTTTGGACCTGGTCTTTCCAAGGATCACGCGTTGATTGCGCAGAATCTCAAGATTGGAAGCGTGGCGCTGACCGACATGGGCAACTTCCAATCGGCGGTCAATTTCGTCCCGCTGGATGCCACCGACTCGACCTTTGATATCGTCGTCGCTTCGGAAGTTATTGAGCACTTCACCGACCTGAAAACGGACTTCACCAATTTGCTATCCAAAATCAAAACCGATGGTCTTGTTGTGGCCAGTACGAACGTCAACGATGGTTGGCCCTTGCGTCGATTGATCTACCCCTTCATCACCGGTCATACGGCCTACTATTCGGGGCGCGCGTTGCAAGCGGTGGCTCGCCGGTTCGGCTTGATCGTGGATTTTCGGGTTCCTGCTATCGCCTTCGGTACTGCCGGGCCGCGTAAGCGATATATCTTTTTTTATCGCGATCCGCGTCTCGCGGAGAGTATTTCAACCTACTTCGCCGACCATCACGTGGCACCTTCGGAGTAACGCGGCAGCGGCCGGTCAATGGGGGGGGATGCTCCCTGACTTGAGGAGCTTTACAAATGTACACCCGATTAGGCGTCGCGCTTGCTCGTTATGTCCAACGCAAAAGCACGGAGTATTTGAAGGACTATTTATCCGAGGTAGACGACGTCACGCCGGTCAAGAGGTCGACCAAGCAGCTGGATTCCTGTTCTGCCTGTGGGGCGCTTGAGCTGGTGCGGCGCACGGTTACCGCCCGGTCGCCTTCACTTAAAGGCAAGACCTGCGAATTCATCATCTGCCCAAGTTGCAGCTTCATTAGCAACCCGGGAAATGTGCATGATTACAGCGCACTGGGTTTTGACGATGCCAGCAGCCCGGATAGTAGCCCGCGCACGGGCGATGGTCAGATGCCGAAGCGGGAGTACCACATGGCGCAAATGGGGGCCGATATTCTGGCGCGCCATAGCCCAGGGCAGGATTGCGAGGTGGTTGTTTTCGGCGCTGGCTTGTCCAAGGATCACGCATTGATCGCCGATGACGGGCTGTTTTCAAGAGTAGCGGTCTGTGACATGGAAAATTTCCAAGCGGTGGCGGATTTCGTACCGCATACCAGTCGCGATGTGCAGTTCGACGCAGTGATCGCTTGCGAGGTAATTGAGCACTTTACCGATTTGGACGCTGACTTCGATCGCCTCTTTGGCAAGATGAAGGACACCGGTTTGGTTATCGCCAGCACCAATATTTGTGATGGAGCACCGCTGCATACCCTGCTGTACCCCTTTGCTCTTGGGCACACCGCCTATCATTCGGGACGGTCTCTACTGGCGGTGTGCGAGCGTTTCGGTATGCAGGTCGATTTCCGCACACCGGCTATATCGTTCAACGGGGCAGGGCCGCGCAAACGCTACGTCTTGTTCTACAAGGACCCTCGCATCGGCGAATGCATTTCCCAATACTTCGCTGATCATCACGTCGCGCCTTCAGAATGAACGGAGTTTTCAGTTTCGTTGGTGCCGCATGTGCCGCACGAACCAGGTGAGGTGCTTATGAAACGTATCAATACTCTGGTATTCCCTGCCGGTACTGAGGTGGGGCTGGAGATTCGACGTTCTCTGGAGCACTCCGTACACGTCAAGCTGCACGGCGCGTCCAGTAGGGATGACTACAGCGCACTAGCTTTCGAGCGATTGGCACAGATCCCCGCCATTCATGACCGAGATTTTGACCCGCAATTCTCGGATCTGTTGGAGAGCTGGCAGATTCAAGTGGTATTCGCTACCCACGACAGCGTGCATCTTTACCTGGCTGAGCGCGCGCGGCAGTGGGGCATATTTTTGGTCAATGGCGATGCTGGCAGTGCGCTAATCGCGCGTAGCAAGCGGCTGACCTACGACACATTCAAGAATATGCCATGGATGCCTATCTGCTATCGCAGTGCCGAGGATGTTGAAAACTGGCCTGTGGTAGTGAAGCCAAGCGCTGGGCAGGGAGGGCAGGGCGTCGTGGTGGTGGCCGATGCGACCGCATTGCGGTCAGCCATGGAACGAACGGAGCAGCCGGTCATTTGTGAATACCTGCCCGGAGAGGAGCTGACAGTGGATTGTTTCAGTCTCCTTCAAGGCGAGATGCTTTACGTGGCTGCACGCACACGTGAGCGGATCGTTGGTGGTATCACCATGCGTTCCCAAATTGTGGAGCCGGGCCCTGACGTACGTAAAATTGCAGAGTCCATCAACTCCCGCTTGCGGATGCGTGGCCCTTGGTTCTTTCAGCTCAAAAGTGACCGTAATGATGATTGGAAATTATTGGAAGTGAGCTGCCGGCTGTCTACCGGTGCGGCAGCGCATCGGGCTGCAGGCGTGAATCTTCCGCTGTTGGCCATTCAGGATTACCTTGAGCGGCAACTACAAGTTCTACGCGATGTTCGCGTACGGGTGCTAGAGCGTTGTCTGCATAATGGCGTGGAGTTGGATTACGCCTTTAGCGTGTGCTACATGGATCTGGACGATACCCTGGTTCATGGCGGCGTTGCGAATCCTCAAGCGATGCACTTCATTTATCGGCTGCTGGGACGGGGCAAGAGCATAGTGCTCTTGACGCGCCACGCACACGATGTGCTCAACACCCTTAATGCGGCCTGTATTTCACCTGCTATTTTCAGCGCCGTGATTCATTTGCGTAAGGGTGAAAAGAAATCTGCCTACATCCGCCCGCCCGCCATTTTTGTCGACAACCATTTTCCTGAGCGCCTCGAGGTATCTCGTGCCCATGGCATACCCGTTTTCGACGTGGATGCCATGGATCTGCTCTTTCACTGAGCCGTTCAAGCTGCCTGCCCTCTCAGAGCGCCACAATTGCGCTAGCCATCTGCGCGACCTATGTAGGAGTGACCATGACCCTGATCAACCAAACCAAGCCGCTCGTCAGTGTGGTCATGCCTGCCTTTAAGGCCACCTATCTGGAAGCTGCCCTGGACAGTGTCGCGCGCCAGGACTACCGACCTCTCGAGTTGGTGATCTGCGATGACTGCAGGAGCGATGAGGTGGCCGATATCGTCAGGCGGTTCAGCGAGTGCGCCGATTTTGAAATCAGGTACTTTCATAACCCGAAACGGCTCAACGAAATCAATAACCTGGCGCGCGGTATCGAGTTGGCGGCGGGCGAATACGTCAAGTTCCTTTACGACGACGACGTTCTGCAGCCCGAATGCATCAGCTCGCTCGTGGCTCTGATGCAGAGCGATCCGTCGATCGCCTTGGCCAGCTCAAGGCGTTGGAACATTGATGCCCAGGGAAATCGACTTCCGGATAACTACGCCACTGCATATCCCTTCAACGGAGATGTACTGATCGATGGAGCGGAGGCTATCTCGTTCCTCGCCGAGCATACCCTCAATTTCATTGGTGAGCCGAGTTCCGTGCTCTGTCGGCGTGCGGATGTATTGCCAATGGGGCAAGGGCTAACCACGCTCAATGGTGTGCGTATTCACTGGGTTGGTGATCTGGCCATCTATGCCAAGCTCTTGAGGCACGGGCACCTCGCGATGCGGGCAGAGCCGCTTTCCCATTTTCGTATATCCGAACAGCAGTTCAGTCAGAAGGGCCGTGACCAGCCTGGTATCGGCGAGAAGGGGCATGCTGATTTCCGTCAAGCCATACGTGATCTGGGATGGTGTCGATCCAGTGGTGACAACCGTTTTATAAGGGTCGCGCCAATTACTCAATTGAGTGCACGGGTTTTCAAATCTATAAATCTATTGTCGGCAATTCTGCGCGCAAGCGGTCAGGGCGATGTCACGCTTGCGGCATGGATGGGCGAGCGCTGGCCCCGGGACGTGCAACAAGCATTGATTGATGAGCATTTGGCATGCAATGGGGGCGGCCCGCGCATCGCAGTGGTGGTGGTCGATCACGGGGGCAGCTTGGATGCCGTCGGGCTTACTTTGCTTAGCCTGGAAAAGAAGAATCGCTACCGTAATCTGGATGTCCATGTGCTGTCGTCAGCGCCTCTGCCAGGCGTCGAAGGCCGTGCTCAGGTATCGCCATTTGAGAGTGCCGGCACGGCGTCAACGCTCAACCACCTAGCTGCCACCAGCAGTGCAGAATGGCTGCTTTTTGTCGAGGCCGGAGCCGAGTTCACAATCAGTGGTCTGTTGATTACCGCGCTGGATCTACTCGGGGCTCCCGATAGCTGCGTAGCGGTTTATGCAGATGAGCTCGTACGCCTGGATGATGGAAAAAATGGCTTGGCTCTACGCCCCAGTCTGAATCTGGATTTATTGCTCAGCTTCCCTGCGAGTCTATCGCAGCACTGGCTATTGCATCGCGAAACGTTGCTGGCCGAGGGTGGTTTTGCGGTGGACTGCGGAGATGCCTTTCAGCTGGATTATCAGCTACGTTTGATCAAGAGTAATGGCCTTGGTTGCATCGGCCACATCAGCGAACCGCTGTTGAAGAGTGACGTGTTCGACTTGCAGGACAGCCCGCAGGAGCAAGCTGTGATCGAGCGGCATCTGCATGCGCGTGGCTATCAGCAGGCACAGGTTAACAGTCTCCTGCCGGGTCAATATGAGGTGGACTATGGTCATGTCCATCAAGGCTCGGTAAGTATCGTCATCGTAGTGAATGGCCGTCTGACGCAGATACAGCGCTGTGTAGAAACGCTGCTGGAAAATACGGACTACGCGAATTATGAGGTTCTGTTGCTTGATCACGGCAACTGCGCTGCAGACGTGCTCAATTGGCTAGCTGGCGTCGAGGCCATGAGAACTGAGCAATTGCGTGTACTGCGCTTCGATGCCGAACTGACTCGCCCACAGCTCCGTAATCAGGCCGCTCAGCAAGCGCGGGGAGATTTCCTGTTATGGCTGGGCGATGGCGCTGGCATCATGGCGAAGGGTTGGTTACAGCAACTGCTTAACCATGCTCTACGTTCGGAAGTCGGCGCGGTGTCTGGCAAATTGCTGTACGCGGATGGAAAGGTGCGGCACGCTGGTTTGTTGCTAGGCGTAGATGGGCCAGCCATACGGGCTTTCGAGGGTGCATCCTTCGACGATGCGGGCTATATGCAGCGCTTGCAGGTGGATCAAAATTATTCAGCGCTCAGTAGCGAGTGCCTGATGATACCTCGTGAACTGTTCCTGGAAGCTGGCGGCTTCGATGAAACGCCTCTTCTGGCGCGTTGGGCGGATGTGGATCTTTGCCTGAGGCTGCAGCAGGCCGGTTACCTGAACGTTTGGACGCCGCGGGTGCAATTGCTGATGGACGCTCCGTTAGAGGAAGCCTCGACTCCTGCAGAGAAAGACGCGATGTACGAGCGATGGCTGCCTGTGCTCGCGCATGATCCTGCTTACAACCTGGGTTTTAGCCTACAGGCCGAGCAAGGTTTCAAATTAGCTGATCCACAACTTTCCTGGCGGCCATTACAGTCTTGGCGCCCGCTACCTATGGTTCTTGGGCATTTTGCGGATCGTCACGGCTGTGGGCATTATCGAGTAATTCAGCCGTTCAATGTGATACGTGATGCTGGTTTAATTGATGGGCATCTTTCCATGGGGCTGTTGAACCCCACGGAGCTCGCCCGCTACTCACCCGATGTGATCGTGCTGCAGCGGCAGGTTGGCGAGGTACAGCATGAGGCCATCCGCAGGATGAAAGCGTTTTCGAGCGCCTTCAAGGTCTTCGAACTGGATGACTATTTACCAAACGTTCCGCTCAAGAGCGTGCATCGCCAAGATGTGCCCAAGGACATTCTTCGCAGCCTGCGCCGCAGCCTGAATTACGTAGACCGGTTCATTGTCTCCACCCAGCCACTGGCGGACGCCTTCTCGGGTTTGCATGGCGATATCCGAGTTGTCAAAAACCGTCTTCCTGTCAACTGGTGGGACGGCCTGAAGAGCGAGCGCCGAGCTGGGAGAAAACCTCGCGTAGGTTGGGCTGGCGGGCTTAGTCACACTGGAGACTTGGAGCTGATAGCAGATGTGGTCAAGGCGCTTGCCGATGAGGTGGAGTGGGTGTTTTTTGGTATGTGTCCAGAGAGTTTGCGGCCCTACGTCCATGAGTTTCATGCAGGGGTACCCATTATCCAGTACCCGTCAATGCTGGCTGGTTTGAACCTTGACTTGGCCCTTGCGCCGGTTGAGCAAAACCTCTTCAACGAATGTAAGAGCAATCTGCGTTTGCTGGAGTATGGGGTTTGCGGTTTCCCCGTTATCTGCAGTGATGTTCGTTGTTATCAAGGCGATGATCTGCCGGTGACTCGGGTGAAGAACCGGTTCAAGGAGTGGGTCGACGCTATTCGTGCGCACATCAATGATCTGGATGCAGCAGGTAGGGCTGGCGATGAGCTTCGCTCGGTCGTGCAGCGAGACTGGATGCTGAAGGGCGAGAATCTGACTACCTGGCGCGATGCCTGGGTGCCTGATTGAGGCAATGCAGGCGAGCACGCTCGACCCAAGAGAGCGCTGCCAAGGCTGCACTTAAGGCAGCCGACTCTCTGTAACAGCTCGGTGGCGGTTGGGTCGCGCTAATGCTGCCCACTCGTCTGCGCGGCAGATCATCGTGGTCGTTTACTGAGCCAGCAGGTCTCAGGTGGCTCCCCGATTAACAGTCTTTGCCTGCCTACTAAAGAAGTGGTCGGGATGGTCGATAGCATCTGAGCGCTTGCTCGGTATCAAGCGGAGAGTGCAGTTGCAAGGCCGGGGCTCAAAAAAATTGTAGATCCCCTAAAGCTTCTCCGAACAGCGCCGATACAACAGATGAATGCGAAGTAACTGGGTGCCTGAGCAAGGCGATGGCCCGAGCGCTCGCACTACCCGGCTACCATTAGTACCCGCCCCTTGGAGGCACACCATCATGGCTCTTACCGTCAATACCAACGTTGCTTCTCTGAACACCCAGCGTAACCTCAACAACGCAGCAGGCGCCCTTAACACCACCATGCAGCGTCTGTCTACCGGTAGCCGCATCAACAGCGCCAAGGACGATGCCGCCGGCCTGCAGATCGCCAACCGTCTGGGTAGCCAAGTCAGTGGTCTGAACGTTGCGGTGAAAAACTCCAACGATGGCATCTCCATGGCGCAAACCGCTGAAGGTGCTCTGCAGCAGTCAACCAACATCCTGCAGCGTATGCGTGACCTGTCCCTGCAGGCGGCCAACGGCTCCAACGCCGACTCCGAGCGTACTGCATTGAATGATGAAGTGACTCAGCTGAAAAAAGAGCTGGATCGTATCAGTAACACCACCACATTCGGTGGCCGTCAGTTGCTGGACGGCAACTTTGGCACCACCAGCTTCCAGGTCGGTGCTGCCGCCAACGAAATGATCAGCGTCAGCATCGGCGAAATGAGCTCGGACTCCCTGGAAGGTACCTACTTCCAGAAAGCCTTCACTGATGCAGCTGGCACTGTTACCGCCAGTGGTACCGCCACTGTCAATATCGGTACAGTATCTGCAGACGGCACGGCCAAAACTGTGAGCGTTAAAGTGACGCTCAAAGTAGACGACGATAAAGATGCTGTTACCGCAAAAATTGCAGCAGCAGTCAACGATGCCAACGTTGGTATCGGTGTCAACAAGGATGATGCTGGCGCGCTGAAAGCTACCATCAAGGATTCTGGCGGCGCATCTCCAACACCTGCGGTAAGTGCTATTGCAGTGAATTTTGGTACCACTACCGGGGCAACTTTCGCTGCCCTCACCTTCGCTGCCACGGATGAGGTAACGGCTAACAAGGTCAGTGACATCGACATCAGCAGTGCATCCGGTGCTCAATCTGCCGTACTGGTAATCGACGATGCTATCAAGCAGATTGACTCCCAGCGTGCCGAGCTCGGTGCGGTACAAAACCGCTTCGAAAACACCATCGCCAACCTGCAGAACATCGCTGAGAACGTTTCGGCTGCTAAAGGTCGAATCCAAGATACCGACTACGCCGCTGAAACCGCTGCGCTGAGCAAGAACCAGATTCTGCAGCAGGCCGGTACCGCGATTCTGGCCCAGGCCAACCAGTTGCCGCAGGCGGTTCTCAGCCTCCTGCAGTAAGCTGAAACGGTTAGTCTGCTTTAGACTGCGGGGGGAAGTGCATTGCGCTTCTCCCCGTTTTGCCTTGCGAGGTAAATGAAATGGATATTGGAATAGGCAATGCTCAGACGCTTGGGCCTGCAAGGATGGCCAGTTCGCCTATGGCTGCGACGCCAGTATTGGGTGCAGCAGTAGCGAAACCCGAAGAAGGGGAGCGTGAGGCTTCTGCCGTAAGTGTCAGCGCCAAAGCGGGCGAGACTAACGGTGAGCAAATAGAAGAGGCGGTAACGTCGATTCAGAACTTCGTGCAGACAATTCGTCGCGATCTTAACTTCAGCCTGGACGACTCGTCTGGGCGGGTAGTGGTCAAAGTCACGGATAGTGCATCGGGAGAGGTTATTCGTCAGTTACCCTCCGAAGAGGCACTGCGCCTGGCGGAGAGCCTGGAAGAGGTACGCAGCCTGCTGTTTAAGGCTGAGGCATAAGGGAAAGCGGCCTGACTATTGCAAGATAAGCTAATCAGGTAAGCAGAACGTCAACATCATGACGAGGTGATCAACAATGGCAGGTATAACAGGTCTCGGCTCGGGGATGAACATCGATACGATGGTCAAAACCCTCGTAGGGGCAGACTCAGCGCCAAAGGAAGCCCAGCTTAATCGCTTGGAAACCGCCAATACCACCAAGATCACCGCGTTGGGTACGTTGCGCGGCTCGCTGACCAGCTTTCAGACGGCACTCAAGGATCTGAATGATTCGAAGTTGTTCGAGAATCGTTCGGGTAAATCATCCAATACGGATCTGCTGACGGTTACTGCGAGTAAAACCGCTCAGGCGGGTACGTTCGCGGTCAAAGTCGAGCAGTTGGCGGCAGGTAGCAAGGTCGCTACTGCGGTTCTTGATAGCGAGTTCAAGACTGCAGCAGCCGGGCAGTTGACGGTAAAAATCGGTGCTGATGATGAAGGCACCACGATTGATATCGCTGAGGGTGCGACCCTTAACCAAGTGCGCGATGCCATTAACACCGCCATGAAGGAAAAGGGGGTTACAGCTAACCTGCTGACTGACCCCAGTAGTGGCAACACCAGGCTCGTCTTGTCGTCGAGTAATACGGGTGCCGGTAAGGATGTAACCATTGAGGGCGGTGCCGGGAATCCCTTGAATATTGGCTCAGGTGCGGTAGTTGGTTCGGCCGGCGGCGTCTTGGAATCATCGAAAAATGCCAAGTTCACTGTTGACGGATTAGCCCTGGAGAGTGCCACTAACAAGGTCGAGGGTGCCATACCGGATGTAACCCTGAATCTGGTTGCCACCGATAAGGACAAGACCTCAACGGTAACGGTCTCCCAAGATGTGAGCGGTGTGACCGCTAACATCAAGAAGTTCGTAGAAGCCTACAACTCGCTTATCAAGACCACGTCCTCGCTTACTAAAGTAACCCGAGTCGGTGAAGAAGGTAAGCCGTTGACTGGTGGGTTGGTCGGCGATTCGAGTGTGCGCAATATACTCTCCGGTCTGCAGAGTGAACTTATATCTCCGGGTGGGGGAGATGTTCGTCTGCTTTCTCAGCTCGGTATTACAACCAAGCAAGACGGTACGCTCGAGATCAGTGACGACAAACTGAAAGCCGCCCTAGAGGAAAACTTTGACGCTGTAGGTAAGTTTTTCACCGGGGATGAAGGGTTGATGACTCGGCTTGGCGCGCGGGTTGAAGGTTTCAACCAGACCGGCGGAATCCTTGCGCAGCGGGTTTCAGGGCTTGAGGCATCCAATGCGGATGTGAAGTCGCAAAGAGAGGCGCTGGCATTGCGTGTCAAAAGCATGACTGACCGGCTTTATTCGCAGTTCAACGCGATGGATAGCATGGTTGCTCAGCTAAATGGCACCAGTAATAGCTTGGCATCGGCTCTGTCGAATCTTCCCGGTGTCGTCAAGAAGAGTAAGTAATAATGGTCAAGCCAATAGACTCCTACAAGCAAGTTAGCCTTAGCCAAGAAGTGACTGCCTACCAAACTGTCAAGCTATTGCTGGACGGTGCCATCGAGCGAGTTGTACTCGCCCAAACGGCGCAGCGTCAGACCAACCCCGGTCTGCGGGGGGAAGCGGTCAGCGGCACTATTTCCATTATCTCGGTTTTGCAGGCGAGCCTTGACAAGGATCTGGGTGGAGAGCTGGCGCAGAATCTTGATCATCTCTATGACTACATCAATCGGCGTCTGGTTGGCGTGGCGTTGGATGATGCACCGCGCAGACTCGAGGAAGTGCAGGCGCTGCTCACGCAGATCCGTGATGCATGGGTCGATATTGGCCCTGAAGTCGAACCATCAGGTATTGAACCAAGTCCAACGTGACGCTGCTCAGGCCTGAACGATTTCTGTCGCTAAGGCCTACATTTATAATTAAATCCCCGCTAAAGCTCACGCCTGTCATGCCGATACATTGAGTATTCCCGCTTTACATTGGAGTACATCTGCATGAACGCCATGGCCGCTATGCGTCAGTATCAAACCGTCAATACTCAGGCTCAAGCTGTCGATGCGAGCCCACACCGTTTGATTCAGATGCTGATGGAGGGAGGGCTGACTCGTCTGGCCCAAGCGCGCGGTGCCATGGAGCGTGAGCACTTCGCAATGAAGGGTGAGCTGATCGGTAAGGCTATCGGTATTATCGGCGGCTTGCGAGGCGGGCTCGATATTGCGAACGGCGGAGAGCTCGCTCTTAATCTGGATAATTTGTACGACTACATGGTTCGTCGTCTTTCCGAAGCGAACCTGAAAAATAGCGTCGAACCGTTGGATGAAGTGGCTGCACTGCTGCGTGACGTCAAAGCCGGTTGGGATGCCATTGCTCAGTAAGGGCGTGCAAGAGGAATACCGAGATGAATGCTTCAGTTCAACACTTGCAGAATACTGGTACAGCAATGCGTAAGGCCTTGTCCGCTCAGGACTGGATTGCGATTGGCGAGCTGGATATGCAGTGTCGTCAGGCTGTCGATGACGCTATGGTCGACGCAGCTAGTGATGATGGCGCCTTGCGTGCTCGCATACAGGAACTGTTAGATCTTTACAAAGATTTGGTCAGTGCTTGTCAGGCGGAGCGTCAGCGGCTCGCGGGCGAACTGATTCAGTTGAATCAGTCGCAGCAGGGTGCCAAGGTCTATCAGCTGTTCGGTTGATATGATCGCTGACGAGCGCGGCCATGAAGTTGCGCTATCGTTAGCGAGTCGGTACCGTGAACCCTTCGTAATTTCCCTCATTTTCACTGATCAGCTCCGCTGGTCTGCCTCGCAGCAAAAAAGCACGTCATAAAATTGACTAAGCGCCAAAAATTGTCTTAACTGCTGGCTAAATGCTGGCGCTAAAAAGTGCTGGGTGGCTTTTCCTTCTGGGCCAGAACAACTATGTGGCGTGAAACCAAGCTTCTGCTGATT
>Ga0265798_10003025_pt1 | contig 24248 bp, 23 predicted proteins | sample P3T30metagenome_FD_192430 | JGI IMG/M metagenome (GOLD analysis project Ga0265798, IMG submission 192430) | Plant litter microbial communities from East Loma Ridge, Irvine, California - P3 T30 | ecosystem: Environmental > Terrestrial > Plant litter > Unclassified | place: USA: California...
TGTCGGGATCTGCCAGCAGGTCGGCGACGTGCGGCTCGACCTCGGCGGGCATCTCCTGGAGCACCTCGATCGCGGCGTTGCGCAGCCCGCTGTCCTCGCTGCGGAGCAAGGGCAGCAGGCCCTCCACCACCGCGGGGGACTTGAGGCGGATCAGCGTCGTCAGGATCACGGCGCGGACGCTGGCGGCGGGCTCGCGGCCGAGATGCGCGCACAGCAGCGGCCCGGCCTCCGGGAAGGCGCCGAGTTCGCGGGCGGCCCGGCGCCGCTCGCCGCTTTCCGGCGAGGCGAGGGCGGCCGTGAGCGCGTCGAGATCCGCGTGCGGCGGCGCCTCGGCGTCGGGCTTCGGCAGGGTCGGTTTCTTAAGGGCCACGGCGGCGTTCCCCGGCTCGAGCGCCGGCTTCCGGGGCACGGAGCCACCCGACGAGCTGCTCTGCGATCGCGTCGCTCGGCAGGACCAGGCTGGCCCCGCCGCGCTTGATGAGTTCGTGCGGCATGCCGAAGACGATGCTGGTGTCCTCGTCCTGCGCGATGGTCATGCCGCCGCCGGCCCGCACCCGGGCCATGGCCTCGGCGCCGTCGTCGCCCATGCCGGTGAGCTGCACGGCGATCAGCCGGTTGGCCGGGAGATGCGCGAGCGCGCTCTCGACCATGCGGGCGACGCTGGGATGCCAGATATGCTCGTTGCTCTGCGGCAGCGGCGTCGCCGAGTAGCCGGTGCCCCGGCGGGTGACGACGAGGTCGGCATCCCCCTTGGCGATGTAGACCGTGCCGGGCTCGATCGGCATCTGCCGGGCGACCTCCACCACCGAGACGGCGCAGAGGTCGTTCAGCCGGCGGGCGAAGACGCCGGTGAAGCTGCTCGGCATGTGTTGCGCGACCAGGACCGGCCAGGGGAAATCCTTCGGCAGGCGGGGCAGGATCTCCTCCAGCACCCCGGGCCCCCCCGTGGACACGCCCACCAGCACCAACCCGGTCGGCCCCCCGCGCGCGAAGGAGACCCGGGGCGGCGGCTCCGGTGTGGCGCGCCGGCGCTGGGCGGCCAGGCGCCCGCGCAGGCCGGTGCTGCGGCGGACCCGGGTGGTCGCGGCGCTGCGGATTTTCATCAGGAGTTCGCGGTGGATCCGGTCGATCGACAGGGAGATCGTGCCGCCGGGCTTCTGCACGAAGTCCACCGCCCCGAGGCTCAGCGCCTGCAGGGTCGTCTCGGCACCTTGCTCGGTCAGCGACGAGACCATCACCACCGGCCGCGGATCCTCGCTCATGATCCGCGACAGGCAGGTGATCCCGTCCATCTCGGGCATGTTGACGTCGAGGGTGATCACGTGCGGATCGAAGGTCCGCAGCGCCTCCAGGACCTCGAGGCCGTTGCGGGCCGTCTGAACCGTGAAGCCGCCCGCCGACTCGAGGAGCTGCGTGAGGTGCCTGCGCATCAACGCGGAATCATCGGCCACGAGGGCTCGGATCATGCGGGGTCTCGCCAGGGTGACGGGATGAGGGGGCGTCGGGCCGAGCCGGGGCCCGGACCCGCGCTCAATGGGTGCTGAGCCGGACGGCGGCGGCTTCCTGGGTGTCCAGGAGCTGCATCGTGTCGAGCAGCAGCACCATGCGCTTCTGGCTCTCCAGGTTGGCGACCCGGCGGATCAGGCGCGTCTGCGTGTCCGAGAGGTTGGGCGCGTCGCCGATCGCCTTGGCCGAGATCCGCATCACCTCCGAGACCGAATCGACGATGAAGCCGGTCTGGACGCCGCGGACGGTGAAGACCATGATCCGCTGGCGGTCGTTGCGCTCCGCCTCGGCGAGGTTGAAGCGGCGGCGCTGGTCCACCACCGGCAGCACGATGCCGCGCAGGTTGATCACCCCCTCCACGAAGGCCGGCGCCTTCGGGATCCGGGTCAGCTCGTCCGGCACGCGGACGATCTCCTGCACGGCCTCGATCGGCACGCCGTATTCCTCGCCCATCAGGCGGAACACCACGAACTGCTCCTCGTCGGCGGCGTCCTGGCGCTCGTCTCCGTCCTGTCGTCCGTCGGCGCTCATGCCCTCGTTCTCCGTGGCAGCCAGCTTGCGCAGCTCGGTGGTGTCGAACATCTTCTCGACCGACAGGACGGAGACCAGCCGCCGACCCTCCTGCAGCCGGCAGATCGCCTGGATCTCGTCCATGCCGCCGTCCTGAGACAGCAGGGCCGGCATCGCCTCGACGAGGTTGCGGCTGACCCGCAGCACCTCCTTGACGCTGTCCATCACGACGCCGACCGACAGGGTCCCGCCCTCGCCCAGCGACACCACCACGACCTTGTTGGTCTCGGTGAATTCCTTGGCCGGGAGGCCGAACATCTCGCGCAGGGACACGAGCGGCAGCAGGCGGTTGCGCAGGGTGATCACCCCGAGCACGTGGGAGGGCGCGTTCGGGACGTGGGTGAGGCGCTCGGGCAGCTGCACGATCTCCTGCACCCGCTCGATCGGGAAGGCGTATTCCTGCCCCGCCACCTCGAAGCTCACGAGCTGGTCCTCGTCCGCCTCGACCTCGGCCCGGGCGGACGAAGCCGGGTCGGCGCCCTGCACCTGGCCGGCGGCCCGGCGGACCTTGGTGGCGATCTGGCTGAACTCGCGGCTCACCAGCTGGGCCGCGTCCAGGATCATCACCATGGACCGGCCGTCCTCGCCCTTGATCATCCCGGTCAGGAGGCAGGTGTCGACGCTGCCCTCGATCGCCGAGGTCGGCTCGATCCGCTCGGGATCGACCGTGACCACGTTCGCCATCCGGTCGACCACGAGGCCGATCGGATTGCCCTGGTCGAGCACCACCACCCGGGTGGCGTCGTCGTTGAGCACCGGCGGGAAGGCGAACACGTCCCGCAGGTTGAGCACCGGCAGGACCGTGCCGCGCAGGTTGGCCAGCCCCAGCAGCGAGGCGGGGCTGAACGGCACCCGCACCACCTCGGGGATCCGGATGATCTCCTGCACGTCGGCCAGCGCGACGGCGAACATCTCCGTCTCGACGTGGAAGATCACGAACTGGCGGGCCTCGCTGCGGCCGTCCGCGTGGTCCGGCTGCGCGGCGGCCTCCCCCGGATCGGGCGTGAACCCGGAATCCGGCGCCTGCACCGCCTGAGCTGCTGCGTTTGCCATGGTCGGTCTCTCGCTCCCCGGGCGGTTCGGCTCAGGCGGCCTGGAGCTCGTCGGCGAGCGAGGCGATCTCCTCGATCGCGGCGGCGAGCTGCTCGGCGCCCTTGCCCTGCTCGCTGGCGGCGATCCCGGCCTCCGCGGAGGTGCGGGCGGCCTGCTGGGCCGCGGCGGCGACCTGCTCGATCGCGGTCTGGACTTCCCGGACCATGCGGGTGATGCCGTCGGCGCCGCTCAGGATCTCCCGGTTGCCGCCCAGCACCTCGGCCATGTCCTTGATCACAGTGTCGAAGTTGCGGGAGATGGCGCCGCTCTTCTCGACCTCGCTGGCGGCGCCGTCGGCGATCTCCTGGATATCGCCGCGCACGAACACGATCGTGTCCTGGATGGCCTTGACCGTGTCCTTGATCCGCTCGGCGTTCTCGGCGGAATCCCGGGCGAGGTTTCGGATGTCCGTCGAGACGACGGCGAAGCCCTTGCCGAACTCACCCGCGCGGGCCGCCTCGACCGAGCCGTTGACCGCCAGCATGTTGGTCTGGATCGAGACCGTGGTGATCGCGTCGACGATCTTGTCGATGCGCCGGCTGACCTGCTCCAGCGCGGCGACCTGATCGCGGCTGACGCGGCCCGCCTCGACGGATTGCTGCAGGCCCTCCATCATCGCGTCGACCAGGTTTTTGTTCTCGGCCAGCGACTCCGAGATCACCTGCGCCTTCTCCACGGCGGCGGCCGCCAGGGTCTGGGTCACCTGGGCGCGCCGCTCGATCTGTGCGATCGCCGCCGAGGATTGCTGGGTCGCGGCCGATTGCTGCTGCGCGCCCTTGGTGATCTCGTCGAGGGCGATCGTGACCTGTCCGGCGGCGCGGTTGATCTCCTCGACGGCGCTGGACAGCTCTTCCGCCGCGGAGGCGACCTCCTCGGCGCTCTTGCCGATATTGGTGCTGTTCTTCAGCTCCTCGGCGAGGCCGGACAGCTCCTGGGCGGCATCCTCGCTCTGCGACAGCGCCGTGGTCTGCTGCTCGACCATCTTGCCGGCCTCCTGACAGGCCGCGCTCTGCTCCTCGGCGGCGGCCGCGATGATCTCCGCGCCCTTCTGCGCCTCGGTGGCGGCGGTGGCCGATTCCTCGGCGGCCCGGGCCAGCTCGTTGCAGCCCTCGATGATCTCGGCCATGTCGGTGCGGACCCGCGCGAGCTGCCCGCTGACCGCCCGGCCGGTCTCGACCTGAGAGCGGGCCGAGCTCGCCGACTGGCTGATCCCGTCGGCCGCGACCTTCACGTCGGCCTGGATCTGCGCCACGAGCGCCTGGATGTCGCGGGCGGACTTCTCGCTGGTCTCGGCCAGGGTGCGCACCTCGTCGGCGACCACCGCGAAGCCCTTGCCGTGCTGGCCGGCCCGAGCCGCCTCGATGGCGGCGTTCAGCGCCAGCAGGTTGGTCTGGTCGGCGATCCGGGCCACGGCCTTCACGATCTCGCCGATGGCGCTGGCCTGCCGGTCGAGCTCCTCGACCAGCTTCACCGATGCCTCCTGGCGCTCGGACGCCTTGACGATGGCCGCGACCGACGCGCCGATCTGCGCGGCGGTCTCGACGACGAGACCGGACAGGGCCTCGGTCTTGCGCAGGGAGTTGGTGGCGTTCTCCTTGGCGGCCTGGATCAGGGCCCCGCCCTGGCTCACCGCCTTCATGGTCTCCTGGGCGGCGCCCGCGGCCTCCTCGGCGCCGACGCCGATCTGCTCGGAGGCCTTGCGCAGCTCCTCGGCGGCCGCCGCCGCCTCGGCGATCCCGCTGGACAGCTCGGCGGTGGCCGAGGCGATCCGCTCGGCGGCCTTCTGCTGGCGCGCGAAGGTCCGGGCCTTGCGCTTCTCCGCCTCGGCGACGAGGTGCGATCGACCCGCGGAGGCCGGCACGTTCTCCCGCGGGGCAGTCGCGGCCGGGAAGGAGTGGATGGCGGATTTCTTCGCGAGAGCCATGTGTCGACGCCTTGGTATCGGGGTCAGAGGGTTTCCCGCTCCTCGGAAGAAGCGGGTGTGCTGGTATTCAAGTAGACGCGTGACGGGTGTGCGAGTTTTCGGCTGGTTCTGAAGCTATATTTACCGGTGCATAATACATATTGTCGAGAATTACGGTTACGTGAATATAATGTGACACGCATAAACTGATGAACTCATAATCTTTATCCAGAATGCGCTGAGTCACAAGTTTTTTTCTGATTGAAATCTGCTCAGACGGTTCATAAAAATGTTGGTCCCCCCTTGAGATTGATCAGAATCGGCTCACTTAGCCAACGGCACACGTGACCGCTCCGGATCACTGGTGGAGATTGCTGCGGCCTGGACGCGATCGGGAACTTTAAGTAGACGGCCCGTCGGCCGGCCTCGGCCGAGCCACCCGCCCGGACCTCATGGGATGGGGCACCCGGGGGCATGCCGGCACCGCAGCGAAGCACTGCTCAGCTTGCGCTAGCGGAGACGGTCGTGGCTGCGTTACTAGATCCAGGGACGAAATACTGTTCGGCGGACATCGCTGCGCACTAAATATAGATCTTTATACGGCCTGATCTGATCGTTAAATGCTGAGTTTGAGTTATTTTAGATGAAGCATGATCCTGTTTCTGCGTTCGATAACGACAATATCATCGAGGGAATTCCTCTGTCGTCCTACCAGATGCTGAAGCTGGTCGAGGAGCGCGGCGGGGTCGGCTTCTGGTCGCTCGAGATCGCGACCCGGGGGCTGTGGGGCTCCCCCGGCTTCCACCGGGTGACCGGGCTTCCGGCCACGGACGACCTGCGCGGCCTGTTCCGCCGGCTGATCCATCCCGACGACCAGGCCGCCCAGGCGGACCTTTGGGACCTGATCCAGCTCGGCCACGTGGTCGACCGGGAATTCCGGATCATCCGGCCCGACCAGACGGTCCGGTGGGTCGCCCTGAAGACCGGCGTGGTGCTCGGACCGGATGCGCTGCCCGCCCGCACGGACGGCGTCCTGCTCGACACCACGGCCACCCACGAAGCCCGGCAGATCGCGGCCTGGATGCAGGGGCGCCAGACAGGCGTCCTGCGCGCGATCACCGCCGCGACCTGGTCGGCCCATCCCGCCGGGGAGATCGAGATGGCGGCCGGCTGGGAGCGCCTGACCGGGCAGACGGCCACCGAGATGGCGGGGTTCGGCTGGCTCAACGCGCTCCATCCCGACGACCGCCGCGTCGCCCTGGCCGCCTGGCAGGCCGCCCGGACCACCGGCGCGCCCTACCGCGCGGAGTACCGCGTCCGCGGTGCGGACGGGACGTATCGCCGGTTCAGCAGCCGCGGCGCGGCGCAGGCCGGGCCCGACGGAGCGGTGCGTGAATGGTTCGGCCTCGTGCTCGCCGTGCCGGACGACGCGCGCGACGCGGTGCCGGATGCCGCGATCGGGCCGCTGATCCGGGGGGGCGGGCGGTCCTCGGCTGGTCGATCCAGGACCTCGCCGCGGCCTCGGGGGTCTCGGGCTCCAGCGTCCGGCGGATGGAGGAGTTCGGCGAGGGCCCGCGTCCGAAGATCCGCCAGGCCGTGCGCCAGGCCTTCGAGGGCGCCGGCATCCAGTTCTCCGCGCTCGGCGCCGACCGCGTCGCCATCGAGGTCGATCCCGGGCGCTTCCCGTCAGCTTAGGGCGCGCGCCGCCGAAGTGGGGACCGGCTCTAGCCGCATCCGCCCGCAAAACCGCCCGCCGGATCGAGGCGCTATGCCGGCCCTCGGACCGGGCCGTCGCCCCGCACCCGGGAGCCGGTGTAGGCCATTCGTTAACGTCGGCTCTGCATCCATATCGGCACCGAAACCGTTGCGCGTGTCCAATTCGACCGCCGGGGCAGCTGTCATGACCATCCTGAGCGTGATCTGCCTGGTGACCGGTGCGACCCTCGCGGGCATCGCCCCGAAGCGCTCCGTGCAGCAGGCGGCCCTGGAGAGTGCGGGCGGCAGCCTGATCGTGCTCGGGCTCGTCATCATCGGCGCGGGCCTGCCCCTGTTCGGCTGAGGCGGCGCCGCTCGGTCCGTCAGCGTCCCGGCGCCGCCCCGGCACCTGCGGCCGCGAATCTCTGTCGAGCCCGCTTGCGCCGCGCCCTGATGGGCCGCGTGCGCCGGAAAAACCGCGGCGGTCCTCGACGCCGGCATCGCCGTATCGACCGACCACGGGACGCGCTTCGCGGCGCGTGGTCCAGTCTTGAGCCGTTCCGGCCCGGACGTGCCGCGATGATCGCCGCGAAGATCGGAGAGATGAGACTCATATCCGCGCAAGCTTATCCTGGCCGGAAAGGCTCTGGTATCTGCCGCTGATCGCCCCTATGGTTCGATCTCTGCCATGTCTATTTGTATTTTGAAGTGTTACAAAGAACGAAGCCGAGGCCTTCCAAAGATGTCCGGTCCGGACGGGGATGACAATCTGGGCGCACGCGTCCCGGGCCGCGGGGTTCCGCGGACCGGGGTTCGGGCGTTGGCCACGGGAGCGTTGGCCTTTGAAGCGTTGGCTTTGGACCGGGACGGCGAGATCGCCCCGGCGAGCCTCCTGCAGGGGCGCCGCGAGCTCGTCATCCGCCACGCCGGCCAGCGGTACCGGCTCCGCATCACCGCCAACGACAAGCTGATCCTGACCAAATGACGCCATCCCCCGCCTGGTCGCGCCGCTTCCTCCTGGCCGCCGCCGCCGCGACCGCGCTCGCCCCGCGCGGGGGCGCCGCCAAAGCCGATCCGGCGCCGGCCGGCCGCATCGCCGCCCTCGGGGGCGCCGTCACCGAGATCCTGTATCGCCTCGGCGCCGGCCCGCGGATCGTCGCGGTCGACACCACCAGCCTGTATCCGCCCGAGGCCCTGCGCGAGAAGCCGAATGTCGGCTACCTGCGGGCGCTCTCCGCCGAGGGGCTGCTCGCCTGCGGACCCGACCTCGTGATCGCTGCCGAGGGCGCCGGCCCGCCCGCGGTGCTGGCGCAGCTGCGCGAGGCCGGCCTGCGCGTCGAGACCGTGACCGAGCCGCCGAACCCCGAGGGCGTCCTCGACAAGATCGCCGTCATCGGGCGTCTGGCCGGCCTGGACCGGGAGGCCGGATCCCTCGCCGCCGAGGTCCGCGCCCGCTTCGCCGAGGTCGCGAAAAGGCGCGCGCGGATCGAGACGCCGGCCCGGGCGATCCTAGTCCTCTCCCTCCAGGGCGGCCGCACGGTCGTGGGCGGCACCGGGTCCACGGCCGACGGCATGCTGGCGCTCGCCGGCATCACCAACGCGGCCGCGGGCGTCGCCGGGTTCAAGCCGATGACCGACGAGGCCATCGTGGCCGCCGCCCCCGACGCCGTGGTGATGATGCAGAACGGCCCGGAGCCGCCCAAGCCCGAGACCGTGTTCGCCCCCGATTCGGCCCTGGGCCGGACCCCGGCCGCCGCACAGGGCCGGCTGATCGCCATGGACGGCCTCTATCTCCTCGGCTTCGGCCCGCGCACCCCGCAGGCCGCCACCGAGCTGATGCGCGCGATCTACCCGGGCCTGCCGGGTGAGTGAGGGGGCCGCGCTTGTTTTGCCTGAGAGAGCGGAGCGGATGTCCCGCAAGGCGTCCCGAGTCGTGAGCGGGCCGCTGGGATGCTGAGCCGCCGCGCCGCCCTGCCGTGGGTGTTGGCGGCGCTCGCCGGGCTGATGCTGGCAATCGCGCTGCTGTCGGTGAGCCTCGGAGCGATCCGGATCCCGCCAGAGCGGGTCTTGGCGGTGCTGACCGGGGGCGGGAGCGATCCGGCGCTGGCCCGCGACGCCCTGGTGGTGCTCAACATCCGGCTGCCCCGGACCCTGCTGGGGCTGATGATCGGCGCGGGGCTCGCGGTCTCGGGGGCGCTGATGCAGGGGCTGTTCCGCAACCCCCTGGCCGACCCGGCGCTCGTCGGGGTCTCGTCGGGGGCGGGATTGGCCGCCGCCTGCATCATCGTGCTGGGCGACCGGCTGCTCGCCCATTTCGGCCTGCCGGGGCCGCTGCCCTACCTGGTTCTGCCGGCCGGGGCCTTCGTGGGGGGCTTGGGCGCGACCCTGATCCTGTACGGGCTGGCGACGCGGTCCGGGCGCACCGCGGTGGCGACGATGCTGCTCGCCGGCATCGCCCTGGGGGCGCTGAGCGGCGCGCTCACCGGCCTGCTGACCTATGCCAGCGACGACCGGCAACTCCGCGATCTCACGTTCTGGTCGTTGGGCAGCCTGGGTGGTGCCACCTGGGGCAAGGTCGCGGCCTCGGCACCGCTGATCCTGCCGGTGCTGCTCGCCGTTCCGTTCCTGGGCCGCGGCCTCAACGCGCTGGTGCTCGGGGAGGCGGAGGCGTTCCATCTCGGGATCCCGGTGGAGCGTCTGAAGCGCACCTGCATCGTTCTGGTCGCCATCGCGGTCGGCGCCAGCGTGGCGGGGGCCGGGGTGATCGGCTTCGTCGGCCTCGTGGTGCCGCACGCCTTGCGGTTGGCGATCGGCCCCGAGCACCGCCTGCTGCTGCCGGCCTCGGCGCTGCTCGGCGGCGCGTTCCTGGTGCTGGCCGACGTCGTCGCCCGGCTGGTCGCGGCACCGGCCGAGCTCCCGATCGGGATCGTCACCGCTCTGGTCGGCGCACCGGTGTTCCTGTGGCTGCTGCTCGGCCGGGCGCGGGTCGCCGCCGATGCCTGAGCCGACCCTGCTCCGTGCCCGCGACCTCACCGTCACGGTGGCCGGCCGCGACCTCGTGCGCGACGTGTCCCTGTCCGTGGCGGCCGGCTCCCTGCAGGTGATCGTCGGCCCGAACGGCGCCGGCAAGTCGACCCTGCTGCGCCTGCTCTGCGGCGAGCTGCGCCCGACGAGCGGGCAGGTCGCCTACGGCGGCGAGGCGGTGGAGCGGATCCCGGCCTGGCGGCTCGCCGCGATGCGGGCGGTGCTGCCGCAGGCCGCGCGCCTCGCCTTCCCGTTCGCCGCGGCGGACGTGGCCCGGATCGGCCTCGACGGCATCGGGCGGGGCCTCAAGGCCCGCGACCGTGACGCGATCCTGGCCCGGGCCCTCGACCGGGCCGACGTCGCCCATCTCGCGACCCGGGCCTACCCGACTTTGTCGGGCGGCGAGCAGGCCCGGGTGCAGTTCGCCCGGGTGCTGTGCCAGATGGAGGCCGGCCGCACGGTCGCGGACGGCCAAGTGCTGTTCCTCGATGAGCCCACCGCCAGCCTCGACCTGAACCACCAGGGCGCTCTCCTCGAGGCCGCCGCGGCGCTGGCGGCCTCGGGCGTCGCCGTGGTGGCGATCCTGCACGACCTCAACCTCGCGGCTGCCTACGCCGATACGCTGCTGGTGCTCGAAGCCGGCCGGCTGGTCGCCACCGGGCGGCCCGCGGACGTGCTCCGCGACGACCTGATCGCCCGGGTGTTCGGGGTGCGCTGGCCGGTCGGAAAAATCCCCGGCCCGGACCAGCCGTTCATCCTGCCGCACCGGACTGTTGCAGGTTGGCAACAAAACTGATTCGCGATCGGGTGATCTGGAGATATTTCAAGATATTCCCGAGGAAAGTTGGAATGCATGCAAGCTGATTTGCCGTAGAGACGGTTGAATTAAAATATCGCGTCCGTATACGCCTCAGTTTAACCACTCTGGAGCCGTTTCAGGCCCGAGGTGAATCTTCAATGCGCCGCCATAGATGGCTGTTTTGCCTCGGTGCAGAACGCTGGAGTTTTCGCAAGATCTCGGCCTTCAGCAGCAGGACTGCGTCGCCGGACATTTACAGGTAGTGGGCGGTCGGAGCAGGACTCGGTCCAGGACAAGGCTCACTTGGCGATGCCCATGCGCTCACCTCGCTGTCTGCTCACGCCCTTGATGCTGATTGTGGGGGTGATGAGTGCCCTACAATCGGCCCAGGCCGAGATGGACCCGGAAGTTCTGACGCCTGTGCCAGTCGTGCAAGATGCTCGGCTGGAAGTCAGGGCGCGGCAGGGCGTTGGAGTGGTCCCGCTGCATGTGACGCAAGACTGGACCGTGTCGCAGCCCGGCATCCGGCGCGCAGTGATCGTCATCCATGGGTGGCCACGTCGCGACCTGCGCTCGGGGGAGTATGCTGTCGCTCGAGCCGGGATGGCTGCTGACGATGCACTCGTCATCACGCCACAGTTCCTGATCCAGGCCGATATCGCAGCCCACCATCTCCCGGACACGACCCTGCGTTGGGGGCCCAATGACTGGGCGATCGGACGGGACGCCGCGGCACCGGCCTCGATCAGTTCGTTCGATGTTCTCGATGCGATCCTCGACCGGCTCGCAGATCGGCAGACTTTCCCGAACTTGCGAAAGGTCGTCGTCGCCGGTCATTCGGCCGGTGGCAGGTTCGTTCAACGTTACGCGGCCGTCGGGCATGGGCAGGCCCCACTGCGGACAGCCGGTGTCCACATCCGCTACGTCGTCGCCAATCCTTCCGACTACCTTTATTTTGATGCCGCGCGGCCCTTCGCACCCGCGCCAGGATGCAGCGCCGTCAACCGCTGGGCATACGGACTGGACACTGGCTTGCCGCGCTACGCGACTCAGTTGTCAGATCCAGAGTCTTTATGGACGGAATATCTAGCCAAAGACATCGTTTATCTGCTTGGAACAGACGACAACGATCCAAATCATCCTCAACTAGACCGAAGCTGTGCGGCTGAAGCGCAAGGTCTGAGCCGGCTCCAACGCGGGATCGCGTTTGTGAAGACGATGGCTGCGGCCGGGGCGCTGCGGCAATCCTTGTTGGAGGTGCCGGGCGTCGGCCACCACAGTTCTCAAATCTTTGGCTCGCAATGTGGCGTCTTCGCGCTGTTCGACAACGGCTCCTGCGCTGCGATACCCATCGTCGTTGAGCACAGCGGGCCGATCCATCCGTGAGCCGCAACGCGGACCGCTTCGGCAGGCGCGCCTCATCCTGCCTCCGCTCATGGAAACGGCGGGGCTCTCACCCCGCCGCGGATCCGTTGCGTCGTGGCCGGCCGCCCGTGCGGGCTTACAGGCCGAACAGAACTCCGGCCGAACCGGCCACCGTCATGGCGAGACCGCCCGCGAAGGCGCCGATCATCGCGTAAGAGAAACCCTTCAGGACCATAGCGTGCACCCCTTTCATCGTGCGGCGGGCCTCGGGTGAGGCCCTGCGAACCATCTGCAACGATGATGCCGGTTCGGCCGGGTGCGTGCGGTGCAATCAAACACGCTGCATTGCGGAACGATTGCGCGCGGGCATGACGCGAGGGGACATGGCGCAGGCGGGCATGATGCAGGCGGGATCGGCCGCGTCGGCGTTCGACACCGCCGCGCGCGCCTTCAACGTGCCGCCCCATCACCCCGCCAAAGGGCCGAACCCCTTGGAAGCCCGTACTTACCGGTGCCGGGAGGGATGGTATTCCCGGTAGCTCAGGCCGAGCACGGCGGCGAGCAGCCCGGCGCCCCGGCACAGGGTGTAGAAGCCGCCGACCAGGGTGGCGGGCCGGAGCGACAGCCCGGCGATCCCGAGACGGAGCGCGCCCCCGCCGAGGCGGGCCAGGCCCCGGGCCGCGTTGCTGAGCCGCCCGCTCACCGTCTCCGGCCGGAGTCGGCCGAGATAGGCCTCGACGCTGCCGCTGCGGTACCAGCGCGCCAGCAGCCAGCGCACCCGCATCCGGTGCGCCGGGATGCTGTCGTACACGATCGCGCTGGGCGCCCAGGCGATCCTGTGCCCGGCAAGCAGCAGGGACCGGAAGAAGATGGTGTCCTCGCCGCCCAGGGTGTTGAAGCGCATGTCGAAGGACAGGCCCAAAGCCGTCACCACCCGGAGGTCCAAGAGCGCGTTGGCCGTGTAGGCGTCCGCCACTAGTCCATCGCGGACCGGCAGGGTCTTGGCGAAGAAGCCCCCGGTCGTCGCCCACGCCGGGGGGACCCGGTCGAACAGCGGCACCACCGGGCCGACGCAGGCCGGGGCGCCGGTCCGCCGCGCCGTGTCGAGCAGGCTGCGCAGCCAGTCGCGGTCCGGAACCTCGTCATCGTCGATCAGGGCGATCCAGTCGGCGCCGAGCGTGGCGGCCGCCGTGAGGCTGCGGTTGCGCACCGCCGCCAGGCCCCGGACCGCCTCGCGGGCGTAGGTGATCGGGAAGCGGCCGGCGGTGCGGTAGGCCTCCACCACCGGGATGGCGGCGTCGCTGCGGCCGTTATCGACCACCAGGATCCGCAGGGCGGATTCGGCGAGGTCGCCGAGCCGCTGCCGGTCGATGGCCTTGAGCAGCAGCGCCAGGCCCGCCGGACGCTCGCAGGTGCAGATGCAGAGGCACAGGCGCATGGGGCTCACCGTGGTCCGGCCGGAAGGGCGTCCGGCATCGCGGGGCGCAGGCGACGGCCGGCGCGCTTGCCCGCCGCGGCCATCAGCGAGCTGGTCAGGAACCGCCAGGCCCGGGGCCGGGCCAGCGCCAGGGCAGCGCCCCGGAGCCACCGGCCGCCCTCCGCGGCCTCCACCACCCGGGCGATGACCTGCGCGGTGGCGAGGCTGTCGCGATAGGCGCGGCTGGCCTGCCGGATCCCGGCGGAGCGCGCCCGGTGCCCGGCAAGGGCGCCGCCCTCGGCATAGGCCGCGAAGGCCGCGTCGAGGTGCTCGATGTCGGCGAGCCGCAGCCGGTGGGACAGCGAGGCCGGCCCCCGCCGATACCCGTAGCCCGCATAGGAACTCACGACGAAGCGGGCGCCTTCCGCGAGGGCCGCCACGCAGAACAGGAAGTCCTCGCCGACCCGGACCGTATCGACGTAGCGCAGGCCGTGCCGGCGCACGACATCGGCCCGCAGCATCGGCTTGAGATAACCGAGCTTCACCCCCGGGGTGAGCATCCGGTTGCAGGTCAGGTACTGCGCGAGTTCGACCGTGAACAGGTAGGGCTCGCGGCCGCGGTCCAGCATGCCGGCCCCGCCCGGATCGAAGGCCCCGGTGAAGGGGATCGGGTTGTCGGCGATGAGGTCGGCATCCGTGGCGGCGGCGAGATCCAGGAGCGTGCGGCTCCGGTCCGGGACGATGAGGTCGTCCGCGTCGAGGATCGCCACCCAGCGTCCCCGTGCGGCGGCCAGGGCGGCGTTCCGGGCGGCCGACGGGCCCCGCGGCGCGTGCGTGTGTGCGGCGTCGAGGGGGATCGGGCGGATACGCGGGTCGGCCGCCGCCAGCCGCGCCAGCACGGAAGCGGTCCCGTCCGTAGACCCGTCGTCCACCACCAGCACCTCGACCGCGACGCCGGCCTGATCGAGGGCCGAGCGGATCGCGGTCTCGATCCACGGGGCGGCATTGTGGGCGGCCATGAGGAACGAGATGTCCACGGGCGCCGTCCGCGCATCGGCCTCGATCTGCTTCGCCATCGCTCGTCCTGCCGCCGCCCCCGGGATTCGCGGTCTCCCGGGCCCAGGCCGACCATGGCGTGAAGCGCGCCCGGCGCACGACACTCAAAGGGCGTAGGCGCGCGCCGCACCGTCCCAGGGCGGCGGATTTATGCGCCCCGGCCGGGATCCCCGTGGCTGACCGGGGGGCCAGGGCGGGCGCAGCGCGGTACCGCCTTTCGCCACACCACCATGATCAAATGGGTAATGATCGATACCTATATTGTTCGAGTGCAGGAAAAATCAGACATTATTGCAACGGACCAGGCGAAATCAGCTTTGATATTTATTAAACTTTATGTCTCCAGATGATTTCCGTCGGGCGCGTCGGGCCGCGCATCCAGGACGGGACGGCCCTCCGAGGGCATCAATCACGGGGGATCGTCTTTGCCCATCCGGTTCTACTTCGACGTCGAGAACGGCAGGGAGACGATCCGCGACCACGAGGGCGTGGACGCCGCCGATCTCACCGAGGCCCTGGCCGAGGCGCGCAGCGTCATCCGGGAGATGGCCGACGAGGTCTGCGCCCACGACCTCGGCGGCGGCTGGACGCTCGTGGTGCGGGACGCCACCGGGATTGTGGTGGCGCGGCTGCCGATCAGCCGGAGCGCTGCCTCAGACGCCTGAGCGATTCGAGGCCGCTCACGCCGGCGGACGCTTCGGGCCAGATGACGAGAACGGCATCGTTGCCGAAAAAGACGGGCGCGATGTGCAAGGTGGGGTTCTCGGCTTTGAAGGCTTCGAGATAGGCGGGATCGCACTCGGTCCGCCGGACCGTTCCGATGTATTCGTTCTTGTCATTGTACATGTCGTAATACCCCGACACGATCTTGGCGCTCGGCGTGTCGATCGCATCCACGATTTTCGCGGCCTTGTTCACGAACAGGGCATAGGACATCGAATCGGGATTCTTGTAGTCGCGCGGAATGGCCCCGGAAAGGCCCTTGAAGAAGTCGATGCCCGTGAGGTGGCTTTCGGGGCGCCAGACCCAGCGCGTCGCCCCCAAGCCTTTCATGACCTCTGTGTAGTGCGCAGGCGTATCCGCGATCGTCTGGGCGAAAACCTCGTCCGTGAGCATCGCGCTCTCGTCGATCCCGCCGACCAGGTGGACGTTGCCCGCGTGCCGCGGATGCTTGTGCCGCACCGACAGGATCGCATCGCTGGCCTGCGTCGACAGGGTCAGGGCGGAGCGCGGGTCCAGCACGTGGAGCGCCGTCGCAGCTGACAACGAGACCGGATCGGTCTCCACCTCCTCCTGTGCCGAGCGAGGCTTCAGGGACGTGTCCACCTGCAACAGCGTCAGCGCGGTGGATGGATAGGACGTCACAGACCCGACCGCTGTCATCGCCCCGCCTCCGAACGGTTCCGCTCCGGCACGGAGACCGTGCCCTTCTCGTCGTGAAAGACATGCGGGCGGTCCTCGGACGCCGTCATCGGTCCATCGACCCGCGACACAGAGGCGGGGACGTTCCCGTCTCCGAGACCGCGCGATGGTGCGATCTCGATCGACGACGCGTCAGATCGACGGATCTATCGATCCCTCCCGCATGCCCATGCGCCCGCTTTGGCGGCCAAACCGCCGCGACTGGGCGCGGCAGGTCAGGACCACGGTCGGGGAGGGGAGGGGAGATCCCGCGTCAACGCCGCGCTCAGGATCATCATGATCCAGGACGAGCCGGCTTGCGGCTCCGTACCTCGCTGACGTCCATAGGGGGTGCGAAGCTTTCGCGAGTCAAGAAAAAGATGTCGTCCAGATCGAGATTTGGCTTTTTCGGCTGTGCGTCCTGACAGATCTTGGGCGTTGCTGAGGGTTGTGCCGCCTCATGCCTGTGTCCCGGCTGTGTATTTTCTATTCATATGCAGGGCCGATGCCCGTCGCCATCGGGTGTGGCCCCGATTGGAACAGGGGCGCCTGCAAGCCGATTGCGCCACGCGGTCGCTCGTCCGGGCAAAATCCCGTCCGGCTACGCCCTTCGGAGGAGGCCCGCCCCGCCAAGGGTGGACGGCAGCCGCACCCCAGGCGGCGGATCTGGCGCGGGATCCCTCCTTTTGCGCGGCTGCGGCCGTCCCTCGCCTCGGGCCAACCGGTGGCATGGATCGGAGGCGCCGCGCCCCGCTGCGTGTCCGTGCGAGGCTCTCTCATGCGTCAACAGATGCCCCGTCGCGGGCGGACGATCGGAGGTGCGCTCGCGGCCGGCGGCGGCTACGGCGCCGGCTTCGATACCCTGCGCCTGGTGCTCGCGCTGCTGGTGATGCTGTTCCATGCCGGCGCCACGGTGGGCAGCACGCTCTGGACCGATACGCTGTCGCCGCTGACCGGCAGCCTCGTGCCGCTGTTCTTCGGCGTCAGCGGTTTCCTGGTCGCGGGCAGCGCGTCGCGGCTCCCGGCCGGACCGTTCCTGATCAACCGCGCCGTGCGGATCCTGCCCGCCCTCACCACCGTGACCCTGGTCACGGCCTTCGTGATCGGCCCGGTGTTTTCCACCGATGCTCCGGCGGCCTACTTCGCGCAGGCGGGGGTCTGGCAGTATTGCGCGAACAGCATCGGCCTGTTCCGCGCGCAGCTGCCCGGGGTGTTCACCCAGAACGGGCAGCCCGGCATCGTTAACGCCGCGCTCTGGACGCTCGCGTACGAACTCGCCTGCTACGGGCTGGCGGCGGCCCTGATCGTGGCGGGGCTGTTGCGGCGGCCCCGGGTGCTCCTGGCCGTACTCGTCGCCTTGGCGGTCACGCCCGCCCTGCTGGCCGCGTGCGGGGGGCTGCCCCTGTTCGAGCGGAACGGGCTGTTCCGCCTGTTCTTCCTCGGCCGCGGCGCGATCCTGTTCTCCACCTTCCTGAGCGGCTGCCTGCTGTATGTCTGGCGACACGCCGTGCCGCTCGATGGCCGGCTGTTCGCGGCGGCGGTGGCCGGGTGCGGCCTCGTCTACGGGCTCGGCCCGGACCGGTGGCACCTGGCCGATCCGGCCCTGTCGGGGCTCTGCTTGGCCTATATCGCCGTCGCGATCGGCGTCAGCGATTTCGGCGGGTGGCTCGGGCCGTACAAGGTCGACTACTCGTACGGGCTGTACCTGTCTCACTGCCCGATCCTCAACGCGGTCTATTCCCTGGTCCCCGGGATCGATTCGACGGCCCCGCTGGTCCTGCTGGCCATCGGCCCGACGCTCCTCGCCGCCGCCGCGTCGTGGCACGGCATCGAGAGCCCGGCCTTGCGCGCGCGAAAGCGCCTCGCCCCGGTCGCTGCGGCCCTGGTCGGCCGTCTCATGGAAAGGCGCCGGATCCCACAGGGCGAGCCCTTTGGCAGGGTTCGGGACAGCGTCCCGCTGGAGCGCGGCTTCGCACGACCGCAGGGCTCCGCCCTGCACCCGCAAAAGGTCGAGGACCTTTTGAATCCGTGACGTCTACAGCGGATGGATCAACGCGGGACGCCGGGCCGCCCGGGGCGGGCTCCGCAGGATCCGGCGGGCCGGGGATTCGAGGAGCCGCCACGACGCTTCCGCCAGGAGCAGGGTCAGTGCCAGGTCGAGCGCGAGGGTGACCGAGCGCGGCCCGGCGAGATGCAGGCCGACGGCTGCCAGCACCTGCTCCGCGTGCAGGGGCACGTGGAACAGGTAGGCGGCGTAGCTGATGACGCCGATCCGGCGCAGCCAGGCCGTGTCCAGCAGCGCGACGATGCGGTTGCCCGGGGATTGGACGATCTGGAGCAGGACGAGCGCCGCCAGGATCCCGCTGAGCCGCCCGAGGATCAGCCACCGGCCGGTCTCCCCGGCGAGCAGCGGCAGGGCCAGGAACAGGGCGAGCGCGCCGAGCAGGGCGGCGTCGCCCCGGAGCCAGCCCGGCAGGGGCTGCGTGCGCAGGCCGGCCAGACCCCCCAGGGCGATCAGCCCGAGATTGGCCACCGTGTCGACGTCGAAGCTCACCGGCCAGGCGCCGGCCGACCACAGGGCGACGTGCATCAGCACGCTGGCGCCCACGAGCGCGCCGCACAGCGCCCCGAGACGGCGCCGGGGCAGGAACAGGGCCGCCGGCGCGAACAGCAGGTAGAACTGCTGCTCGACGGCCAGGCTCCAGAGATGGCCCAGCTCCGTCCCCCAGCCGTTCCGCTCGATATAGACGTTGGTCAGGTACAGCCACGTCGAAAGCTTGAACGCGTCGTCGCCGAGGTTCAGCGGGCCGCCCAGTCGGGTGGTGTAGAGCACGAACAGGAAGACGTAATACACTGGCACGATGCGGGCGAGCCGGTTCCGGTAGAACGCAAGCAGGCTGTCCATCGGCGTCGCCGCGCCGGCCTCGATGCGCCCGCGGGCCGCCGCCAGGATGCGGACGATCAGGAAGCCGCTCAGCACGAAGAACAGCCAGACCCCGGCGCTGCCCAGCGCCTCGGTGCGCGGGCTCGGCGCCTTGTGGCTGACGAAGACCATCAGGAAGGCCACCGCCCGCAGGCCGTCGAACCCGATGATGCGGCGCTCTGCCGGGACCATGCACGCCTCGTCCGATGCCGGAGCCCGTCCCGCCGCGCGGGCGCGGTCGAAGCGGATCGAGCGCCCGGTCTAGGCCGGCCGGACGCGGGGGGCGGCCTACCTCGATCGGCGTAGGCCGGGTCGCCTGAACATCTGCCGCATTGCTGTATTCGGCCTTAGACCCTTCGTGTTTAGGGTTGTTTAACAATATCGAAGTGGGGTATGGTCGCGATGGCCCGTCCGATTCCGGGTGGAACACTGATGTGAACGGTCATCGCTCACACGCACCGGTTTGCAGACGACGCGATGCCGTGCAGCGCGATGTCTCGCGCCACGCCATGCCACAGGCCGTCCCGGGGGCCCGCCGCACGCGGCGCGGATTCGGGGCTCCGCCCGGCCGGGGCGCTCACCGACGCATCCCGAGCAGGACCACGAGGCCCACGCCGATCGCGGCTCCGGCCTGGGCCGCCAGCAACGCGACCAGCCAGCCCTGCAGCAGGCCCACCGCGAAACCGATCGCGCCCCCGATCAGCGCAGCAAAGACCAGAAGGACCAGCAATTACTTATCTCCACTGGTGATTCGGTGGTCCTGCCCCGGCTTTATCCCGCAAGTTTTCCGCTGTGCCAACGGCTCAAGACTTTCGCGTGTCAAATATTGTCCCCGTCCCGGCCGCACCGGCCCGCGGGTTTCGATCGCATCTCGCACTGTCGCATCCACCTTTCGCACCGAGTGAGGAGCCGCCGCCATGCTGCGTCCGGTTGGGACCCCGACCTCCATCACCCCGTCGTCGCCGCACCATATGGTCGAGACGATCAACGAAGCGTTGGTCATGACGCTGCCGACGGCTTCTCCAGCGCGCTTCGGGCTCCGGCTCGGCTGGGCCACCAAGCGCACGCTCGATACCGGGGTGGCGTTGACGGCCCTGTGTCTGCTGCTGCCGCTGCTCCTGTTCATCGCCCTGTTGATCTGGGCCAGCGACGGCCACGCGCCGATCTTCCGGCATCGGCGGCTCGGCCGGAACGGGCGTCCGTTCGGGTGCCTGAAGTTCCGGTCCATGATCGCGAACGGCGACGCGGTCCTGGCCGCGCACCTGGCGGCGCATCCCGAGGCCCGGGCCGAGTGGGAGGCGACCCACAAGCTTACCCGGGATCCCCGGGTGACCACCCTGGGCCAGGTGCTGCGCAAGACCTCGCTCGACGAACTGCCGCAGCTCTGGAACGTGCTGCGCGGCGAGATGAGCCTGGTCGGCCCGCGCCCGATCGTGCAGGGGGAGGTCGTCCGCTACGGGACGGCGTTCACGCTCTGCTTCTCCGTGCCGCCCGGGGTCACCGGTCTGTGGCAGGTCTCGGGCCGCTCCGACACCAGCTACGCCGAGCGCGTCGCCCTCGACCTGGACTACGCCAGCCGCTGGAGCCTGCGCCGGGATCTCGCGATCATGCTGCGCACCATTCCGGCGGTGCTGGCCCAGCGCGGCAGCAAGTAGCGCCGCGAGCCGACGACGGGACGCCGCGAGAGCGCTCGCCGCCGAGGTGGATCCCGGTTTGGCGTCAGCGAGCGCGTTGCATCAAGGGCTGAGAGCTGTTGGCGATTGCAACGCGATCCGGGACGGCTCTCGGCGTCGGGTGTGGGCTGCGTCGGGTCGGGCAGGCCCTCAGGCCGGGTCGTCCTGGTCCAGGGGCGCCACGACGCAGAGGCGCCAGAACTCCACGAAGCCGACCGCATACACAGCGATGAGAAGGCTGAACCCGGACATCAAACTTGGCCCCGCAGTGACCGCAATCGTGAACGTGCGGGGGACAAGGTTAATGTTTCGTTAGGGTTCCGCGATAAGCCGGCGGCGTCGTGCCGCCCTACCGGCAGACGATCGAGCCCTTGAAGCCGCACGGGTCGCCCAGCTTGGTGAAGGCGACGCGCTCGAAGGCGGCCGAGACCGGCTGTCCCGGGTAGGTGGCCGGCCCGAGCCACGACTCGAAGTCGCGGCCCTGGCCCGTCCAGATGCTGAGCATGATCTTGCCGGGATGCGACGGGATCGGCCGGTCGGGCGCGGCCCGCACTTCACGCAGCAGCCGGCCGTTGACCGACCAGCGGATCCGGTCGGGTAGCCATTCGAGCGCGTAGTCGGCCATGGTCGTCGCGGCGTCGAAGCCCAGCGCCTCGACGCTCTCGTGCTGGCCGGTACCGCCGGTGAAGTAGTTGAGCTGGACGCCCTTCGTGTCCTTGCCCAAGAATTCGAAATCGATCTCGTCGTTCGTCCGGCGGTCGCCGTCGTCCGGGCCGTTATAGGTGAAGAACGCCGAGACCAGGCCGGAGGCCGCGCCTGGCCGCATCCGGACCTCGTAGGTGCCGTAGCCGTAGCGCTCCTTGGTCTGGATCTCCGCGCAGCTGAAGGCGCGCTCCTTGTAGGGGCTGTCGGCCAGGGTGAGGGTCAGCGCCCCGGGGCTGGGGATCTGCACGCGCTGGCGCGACCACGTGCACTTCTGGAAGTCGCCGTTGACCCAGCCGTCGGCCACGTACCAGCGTCGATCGCCGAGGGTCGCGAAGGTCTCCACGAAGGAGCCGCCGCCCCGGAACGCCGGCGCGTCGCCGGAAGCCGGGGCGGGATCGTCCCCGGCCGCGACCGGCAGGACCGGCAGCAACAGGGCCGCGGCCAGGCAGCCGGTGCGGATCGGGCGGCGCGGTCTCGTCATGCTCATCGTCTCGCGTTGGCCGGTTCACGGATTCCGGCGCAGTATCGGCGCGTCCGGCCGCGGCGGCGGTGATCTTTCGGACGAGCGGATCCGGCGCCCGCGCCCTCCTTTTGGACGATGTCGCGTGCCGCGCGCGGGCCGCCTACGGTGCGGGATGGCCGTCCGGCCCCTGCCGGGCGGGGAGTCTTCGGAGTCGTCCGGTGCGAAGCGTCCAGGCCCAGAGCGACGGAGCGGATGTCTGCGTCATCATCGCGGCGCGCAACGCCGAGGCCACCATCGCGACCGCGGTCGCCTCGGCGTTGCGCCAGCCGGAGGTCGCCGAGGTCATCGTCGTCGACGATGCCTCGACGGACCGGACCAGCGCGGCCGCCGAGGCCGCCGGTGACGGGACCGGCCGGCTGAAGCTGCTCCGGCTGACGCGCAACGCCGGACCGGCCGCTGCCCGCAACGCGGCGCTGGCGGTGGCGACCGCGCGGCTGCTCTGCGTCCTCGATGCCGACGACACTTTCCTGGACGGGCGCCTGGGCCGCCTGCTGTCGGCCCCCCGCAGCTGGGACCTGATCGCCGACGACATCATCCTGGTCCGGGGGAGCGCGGCGGCCGCGGCCGGGAGCCTCGTGACGGGGCCCGGCCGGCCACAATTGCTGTCGCTCGCGGGGTTCGTCTCCGGCAACATCGGACGCGCGGGCGAGCACCGGCGGGAACTCGGGTTCCTCAAGCCGATCATGCGGCGCTCGTTCCTGCAGCGCCACGGCCTGCGCTACGACGCCCGGCTGCGCCTCGGAGAGGATTACGCCCTCTACGTCGAGGCCCTGGCGGCGGGCGCCGTGTTCGCCGTCACGGCGCCATGCGGCTACGTGGCGGTCGAGCGCGCGGATTCGTTGAGTGCGCAGCACCGGACCGAGGACCTCGCGGCGATCATCGCGTTCGACGAGACGATGCTGGCCCGTCCGGACCTCGCGCCGGGCGCCCGCAAGGCCCTGCGGTCCCATCGCGACGCCACGATGCGGAAATGGCAGCACCGGCGCGTCCTCGACCGCCGGCGCTCGCACGGCTACGCGGCGGCCCTGCGCGAACTGCTGTACGCCCCGCGGGCCTGGCGGCACATCGCGTCCGAGACCCTGGAGGCCAAGCTGGCCCGGCTGATCCCGAACCGTGCCGCGACCGGGGATACGGCTCCGCGCCTGCTGCTCGGGCCGAGCGAGCGCCTGCGGCCGGCGCCCTGAGAACGCGCCGCCGCCGGCTTCGTCAGTGATCGCGCTCGCCGCTCCGGGGCCGGACGGCCGACACGTCGCACTGGACGTCGTCCAGCGCGCAGCGGACCCGCTCCAGCGCGGCGCTGAACAACGCGGTGGTGTGCGGATCGCCGGTCCGCGCCGCCTCGGCGTTCCGGAAACTGTCCAGCAGGTACGGCATCATCTTTCCATGAAGTGCCAGGTAGGAGCCGGGGTTCGAGAGTTCATAGACGACTGCCAGGGCATGATAGGCTCGCGCCAAAACCTCGAGTGCAACATCCGCACTACGTGAGCCCTGGTCACAATCATCGCTGATCTTCATCGCGCCGATAATCTTGTTTCCATCCCTAGTTGGGGACTAACATGCTCCGTTAACACTGTCGATGCTTCAAGCTAGGGCCAGTGTCGCCGCCCTAGCGTGGTGAGAGATTTAGCGCGGCCTCATGGCTCAACTGCAACAGTCCGGTATTCGGCCTTCGGATACCCCGTGCGCGGTACAGAGCGGAGGCTCGCCTGGTCCGGGTTGGCGCGGTTCCACCCCACTCCCGTCATCCGGGGGTGAGGGAGCGAAGCGCAGGCCTTTGCGTTCGCGCAGCCGGCCGGAGGGCTTCTTCGAGGCGTCCGCGTGCGGGGAGGGGCGCGGGATCGTCCCCATTCTGTATGGCTCTGTCCACACCCGAAGGCAGGCCTCAGCGGGCGCGGTCGATCGGCCCGGTACGATTCGATGGCACCCCGTCGTGTCCCGCGCGCGGCTCAGCCACGCATGTATCGGGTCGGCCGGATCATCGTCGCGATCTTGCTTTCGACCTCGAGCAGGACGCCGTTCACAAGGTGAGCCGCGCCTTCGACCGTTCCCGCCGCCAGGGTCTCGCGGCCGCTGGTCTCCTGGATGATACGGAAATTGTCTTCGACGAACGCGCGAATCTTCTGCTGGACGCCATCGAACTCGCCCGGGTGCGCTGTCTCGTAGAGGAGGGCCAGGGCGAGATAGGCGCGACCGACCATGTCGAGCGCGAGGCCGGCGCTCATCTCGCTGTCTGTCGGGGGCACGGCGCGTGAGTTCCTTGTCAAGCTCTATCTTGCAAATCTACCAGGCTGTTCGGGTGTAAACAATCAGCAAAAACACTTGTGCGGGTGCTTTTATTGAATTTTTAGCTGTTGATCGCTTGCAAGCCGGCCGGATACTGTTCCTCGTGTGGCCGCTGGATGACGTCGGGCCCAAGTATGCGCGATGCGCAGCCGCCTTGTGCGTGTGTGCCAAGTGGCTGGACCGTCATCATAAGATTTAACACCTCAATTTCTCAGCCAGCACGAAATATGGTTCGATCACCCGCACTATTAGAAGTTATGATCCGAAACGATGGACGTTCTTGTGTAAAGTTATATGATTCAGATCTGCCGGT
>Ga0265798_10003028_pt1 | contig 24236 bp, 22 predicted proteins | sample P3T30metagenome_FD_192430 | JGI IMG/M metagenome (GOLD analysis project Ga0265798, IMG submission 192430) | Plant litter microbial communities from East Loma Ridge, Irvine, California - P3 T30 | ecosystem: Environmental > Terrestrial > Plant litter > Unclassified | place: USA: California...
GCATGTGCCTAGGCCTCGTCGTCCGACTGCGCATCACTGGCGTCACTGCCAAAACCACTATCTTCGCCTGAGAAGCTTGCGGCTTCTTGCGCGCCAACTCCAGCGCCGAGAGCTGAGTCGGAAACACTGTCATCGTCGCCGTCCGTAACGCCATGCCAACTTTGCTCACCGTCATCACCATCATACCCATCGTTGTTCTCGTCATCAGGCTCCGTGTCGCCACCATTGTTGCAGGCATCAAAAGCAGGACCACCTAAAAAGGGCCCTGAATGCGGTGTGGCATAGGCAAAGGGTGTTGATTTGCCTGTCACGGCAACAGAGCGCTGGCTTGGCCTGCTTGTCACATCTGAAGTCGATCGTTGCAGTGCAGGCTGCGAGGAGAAGAATGGCGAAGGCGGTTCTCGCGAGCGCCGAGGCGTGGCATTCCATATAGGAATTTGTACTTTTGCTGCAGCATCTTGGTCTGGCTGTGGAGACGACGAGTTTTCCACCCTACGCCGCTTCAGTCTCACCATCGACAGGCTAGGTGTGCGTGATACGTGCTGTGGAGCAAAAGATTGCTTGATAGGAGACGAGTTGAAGCGACGTTTTGACGAGCTAGGTGGAAACGTCTCTACAACTGATGTCGATACCGTACGGTCGCGGTAATAGGACGGACGTCGTGGTTGGTGCTCGCTCACCGGAGAGATGGGCCGTAACTGCCTTTTCTTCAAGATGGAGTTTGGAGTAATTGACCGTCGCCATTGTCGATCAGCCGGTCGCATCGACAGCTGCAGAGATTGGACACTGCCAAAGGAAGAATGGATACTGGCTGGAGGGGCATCATATGCCTCGACAAACTGCCAGCATGCTTCCTTTGCATCTGCTTCGGGAACATGGGCTTGGCATTGTTCATCGTTACCATCCATCTTGGCGTCTTGGTCAGGCTGATAGCGAGGGAGCTGTCTTAGCTCGGGCCACGACTGCTCCATGATGACGAATTCGTTGCGGTCGACCTGCTGAGTATACGCTTCGCGAACCGTTACATACAGTCTCTTCTTGCCACCGGATACTCGCATCATGACCCCAGCTGCTAGGAATTGAGCAGACCAGAGTGCCGAGCTGGACATTTCAGCAGGCGTGAGGAAACGCAGTCGTGTCTCTTTGAGCACCTTGCGTAACGGAATGTAGGGAGCCTGGAGGCCTGGATATGCAGCAATCATGGGGTTTTCGTCGCTGTCATCGTACTGGAGGTAGTCGAACACGTCGCAGAAGGCATGTGACAGTGCTTCCTGTATGTCTTTGGCGCTGGCGCCTCTGAACGTGACGTCGCGGACGAAGCCTCTGCTTTGGAGTCGCTTGTAGACTAGGTTGTTGCTTCCACAGGCTTTTGGAAACAGCCAGTCGTCTGTTGAGCCAGAAGCCCAATTACTAATATCCTGGCTACTCCATCCTCCTCCGGTGGGGTTGAGCAATGGCCCTTTGGCCGAGGTGTGAGAATGTGAGTGGGGACTTGAGTCTGTACCTCGCCCAAGAGCCTCTGTAAAAGGCAGACCTTTACCAGACCTACAAGTCCGGGCTTGAGTCCATTCTTCGGAACTCTGCGTCGTGGTCTTGGCTGCGTCGTGCATGGACTCGTCAGGTGAAAACCAGATGCCTCGCAAGTCAGGTCCCCATGGCAATAGTACAACCTCGACTTCCCAGGGGCTTAGCGATGTGGGTGGTGCAGCAGCTTCCAGCACTTGCAGCCTCTCTTTGATGTTTTCGAGCTCCATTTCTGTCTCTTGGCGATCCATGGCTGCAAGTATGAGGGCGGAGGAAGTTGTGGACTCTCCAGAGTGGTTGGAGCCAAAAGACGCCGCAACGTTGCCAATACGTCGTCGACTGAACGAGTTGTTGCTACCGCGGTCATCTATGGCCTGAAGTAACTTGTCATGTTCACCCGTGCGGTGTTCTACGTCGATGAGCCTGCCTTCATACATTTCCAGAGTTTGGTTAAGGTCCTCTGGTTGGACATAATTGAAGGAACCATTTTCTAGTGTGTCCAGACGGCTACCGAGATCCTGCATGGTCTTGGCTACATTGGGGATTGAGTTTAACAGATTGTGCAGAGGAGCGAGATAGGAGACAAGCTTTTGAAGACCCTGCGGGGGGGCCGATTGCAAAAGGTGCTGCAGCTGCTCTTGTGGTGCTGTAGGAGAATTTGTCAGCAAGAGCTGTGTGGGAACTGTGGCATAGGTTGGCCGATCTGGTGAACTATTCGCCTGCTGCTGCTGCTGCTGCATGTTCGAAGTCATGCGTGTAAGCTGGTCAATAAAGTTCTTCCCGTCCTGTACCGCGCGATCAGCATCATTCAGATCCGGCGTGTTCCCGGCGCTTGGAGTCGCGACTTCGGTAGCACTCTGTACGTATTCATCAGGGTTGTACGTGTTTGGTATGGTATCGCCAGGTACATCAAGCTGTATTTGGCGATTGAATTCGTAGACCTGCCCGAGAATGCCACGCGACGGACTGTCTACATTGGCTTCATTCTGGATCGAGTTTGCCGTGGTGGAACGAGGGCCAGGCGCGCTGCAGGGTCTTTGCGGGGCTTGGATGACATTGAAATCGTCTGGTACGGTCGATGTGGGCGACTGCTGCGGACAGTTAATTTGATCCATACTTCCTAAATGCATCATGGAAAGACCAAGGCCTGCCAGCGTTTGGCGCGACTGGTTCGCACCATGCCTGACTTCAGTGTTAGTGGCTGGACGCCGGTCACGAGATAGCAAGCACACTGAAGGGATTCCAGGGAGGCCGCTTGTGCTGGTCTGCGATGGGCTGTCCTGACTTTGTGCAATGCGACCAGGCCCAAGGGCTTGCGGATTCTGCTGCAGAAACTGCGCGCCAAGACTGGGCTGCGAGGGCATGTGCTCGGTGGGTATGGCCGGATCTCCAGACAGAGGGTTCTCGTCTGCGCGTCTAGAGGCAGAATGCGCATCGCATTGCGCTCTGGAGAGCAATTGGCATTGGCCGTCACAGGCCGCATGCAGCAGTGGCCGTTGTGGGATGTCTATCGAGGGCGGGCGTCGTTGGGGCGCACGCGACCCCCTCAGATGGAAGCAAGCATGGTGCCCACAAACACACCAGGTAGAGCGCTTGCTGCTCGGCCCAGGCTCTGCAATCTCATCGTGAAGCTCGGCGCTGAGCTTGTCCCAGAACTGGTCACATCCACATTGTCCCAAGGCGGCGTCGCGATAGTTGCATGGTCCGTCGGGAAGCGATCGTCTCGGGGGTGCTGGTGGGTGCAGAGGCGCAACAGTGAAGGGCTGTGCCAGATTCGCGTCTGGGTGCCCGAACAACCCCGCCATTGAAGTGGATGGCTGCGCATCCCGCGGCGGTCGCGATCGGTCTAGGAAAGAGACATTGCTGCTCTGTTACTATGGCGACCTTGACCACGTTAGCAGCACGTCTGAGACGGGGGGGGGCCGAGCGCGTACCGAGGATTTTGCGACTACTTTGCGGAAACCAGGTATCCTCGAGGGGCGGGCGACGGGCCTTTTATACACCAGTAGCGCACAAACGAGGGACGCGGCAGAACTGGTGGGCGCATGTGGAGGGGGGATGAGGCCGTCAACTACCTGCTCTGCTCTTGGGCCGTGACTCTTTGGCACAAACGCATGGCGCCCGCAACGGCTAGTGAACGGCGCCTCAAACGCTTCCCCGGAGTCTGGATAGGTGCGGGAACAGGCCATGGCCGCCATGCGTCTGTCCTGATAGGCCAGAGGCACGCAAAACTCCGGCCTCCCTGCTTAGCTGAGACGACGTCGAGTATCCCTGCAGTCGGCGGGCTGCGAAAAGCAAAACCACGACCGCAATCCTGGCAGATTAACAAAAAGCGATTTTCTGCAGCCTCTTCGCTCGCAACACCGGCTGCCATTTGTCGAGGCGGCAACAACTACACCTCGCGCCTTCCTAATCGGCGCGGGAAGCAGCTCATTCGCCAGTCCGCGCTGAGCACCGCCCGCGTCTGCATCGCATCTGCACCTCCAACAGGCTCGACCATGGGTACTTGCGTATGGCGACAACTTTGGACCCAGACATCGGCCTTGGGGTCCTTTGCAGGCAGAAACAAATGCGACTCGTTGTCGTCAGCACTACGTCTACCGCATACGGCGCCGACATGGGAACGCGCAAGCCCTTGAAAAGTACATGGTGTACGAGGACGTGATGTGGTGGTGGTGGTGGTGTACGACTGTCATGTTGACCACCGCTATCAGGCCGCACTTTGCTTATCTTGCCTGCATGCATGATGCGTCAACCACTTCAGCCGCCAAGTGAGGCTGTGTGCGAATCATGCTACCCATCCTCGTGATGAGTACGTCTGCTATGACACTGCAGTCAAGACGTGGACATGACCCAACACTGTGTAACAACAAGGCTGCCGGCTATTGACCCACGGTCGTGTCTGCATTAGCGTATCCAGCCCAACTACTACCCCGTATCAACTGTATTCCCAGCACCACATGTCTGTCTCTCTCTCTCTCTCTCTCTCTCTCTCTCTCTCCACATGTGGCCGTGAGCGAGGCGTAGCGCTCCTCCCACTACCAGGACGTGTAGTGAGTAAGACACTCTTCATCCTCTCCTCCAATTCCGGATGCAAATATGCACAACTCCAGCCCGTCTCCAAGTCGTCGCTCCTCATGCACCCCCTCCGTCATATCCTCTAGCTGAAGACCTGATATTGGAGAGCTCAAGCCATCGTCAACGCCGCTGCTCGTGGAAGAAATCTTAGTGGAAACGTCGTCATCATCGTCATCATCACCACTCTCCTCATACGTACCCTGCCTGCCCCTCGGAAGGATGCAGCCCGTAGTGATCAACGAGTCTTCCTTGGCCACAATGCAGTAGAGAGTATACTCTGGGAGAATCATCTCCGTGTCCTTTTTCATCTGCTTGTCCACCGGCAGAGTGTGGCTCAAGTCCACGGCCCTGTCATTGAGGTCGAGTAGTGCGCGCTCAGAGTCGGTCAAGGGCCTGCCATTGACCCGCACAACAGGCTCTCCTTGCTCCGCAAGCAGATAGGTCTGACACCTGGCAAGCCGGACACCGGACTGGAACTGCGCTTGGAGGAGTATGCGCTGGGCGAGCCAGTATGGGTCGTTGCCGATGAAGTACTGGAAGAGCTCCGGGTTGTTGCGCGACGAATTCATGTCAGTGATGGCCTTGGGGATGCAAGCGGCAGGGAGTCGATGGCATGCAATCGGTGGGAGGTCATGGATGGTGAAGTGGAGCTTGACATGTGCTTTGGTCAACTTGCGCGTCTGCTGGTTCGCGCTCATCTCAACGTCAACCTCCTCCTCGAGGTCGTTCCATGAGGCGAAGAGACGGTCAATTGTGCTAGTCTTCTTGGCCATGATGCGTGTGGCCATGTAGTGAAGTTGGTGGTGTGAGATTAAAGGATAAGAAAGTAAAAGAGTATCAGGTTAGACTCTGTATGAGATGTGCAAATTTTTTTTTCTATAAACGGAAGTGAGGGTGAGTCGCGCACTTGCACTGTTTACGCGGTGAAGTGCTTCTCCCTCGTGTGTGCAACCACTCAAAAGCGAGTCTCGCCACCACCACCACCACCACCATCACAATTAGCGTCTACACTCTAAGCTAGACTAAGCCAACCTCAATCCATTCTCTTCGGGCTTAAACCACTCCTTGAGCAAATCGTCCAAGATGCCCACGGCGCCTTTCTTGGCCTCATCACTGCTCTTTCCCTGGCACTCTATATAGAGCTTGATCTTGGGCTCCGTCCCACTTCCTCGCACTGTGAACACGGCGCCATCATCCAGCTCGCATGTAATCATCTGGCTACTCACATCCACCGGGAGGTCGGGCTTGTGGTCCTTGCTCTTTGAGTCGTAGCCCAGCGTCAGATCGCGCCAGCGGACAATCTTGCGGGCCCCGATGGTAGTGGGGTGCGGGCTGCCCATTGCGCGAATCGCAGTAAACACGGCGGTGGTGGCAGCTGGCGAAGGCGAGACGAGATACGTATTCGCATCCTCAAAATAACCAAGGTATTTGTACAGTTCCTGCAGCTTGGCGTACGGAGTGAGGCCCTGCTTAGACCATTGCGACGCGGCAGTGAGGAAGACGGCTGCCGCGCTGATCGAGTCCTTGTCATGCACCGTCTGAGGAATCATGTAGCCCAAGGCCTCTTCAAAGGCAAACACGACGTCGTAGCCTTTGCTGTCGAGCTGACGTGCTACATTGCCGAGCCACTTGAAGCCAGTCAAGGTTTCGGTAAAGTGGAAGCCTTCCTTTTTCGCTAGGGCTGCAAGCATCCTAGAACTGACGGTGGACGCCAACATCGCAAGCTTCTCTCGTGGCTTGTCCTTTGGATAGCGGTCGAAGAGGTAAGAGCCGAGAAGCATCCCAAGCTGATTCCCGGTGAAGATGTGCCATTTGTCCCCTACTTTCTCTGCAGCGGCAAGTCGATCTGCGTCAGGGTCGCTAGCGAGGATCAGGCGTATCGACGATTTCTCGGCCGTCTCGATTGCAAGATCGAGCGCTCCCTTTTCTTCGGGGTTGGGGAACCTCACAGTGGGAAAGTCCGGGTCTGGCTGCGCTTGGGCTTCCACGACAGTCATCTGAGAAGCAATCCCTAGAGTGTCTGCGCATCGCTGCATCGCTGCAAGTCCAACACCATGCATTGGAGTGTAAACAAACCTGAGCTCCTTGTCCATGTTGACGGTGGCATGCTCAGGCTGCGCCGCAAAGAGGATGGCTTGGTGGTACTTGTCCTGTACAAGCCCCAGGCTTCCCTCTACCAGAAGCGATGCGCTGTCGTCTACCACGGACGTATCCCACGTGACAGGCTTCAGGTTCTCCAGGATAGATTCGGCAATCCCACTGTCGTGTGGAGGAATGATTTGACAACCGTTTGACCAGTACACTTTGTATCCGTTATCCTTGGCTGGGTTATGGCTTGCAGTGATCATGATGCCGGCAGCAGCCTCGAGCTCTCGCACACCAAAAGGAACCATGGGTGTATGACTCGGCTCCTCATACCACCACACCTTGATGTCCTTGGCTACGAACGCGGCCGCAGTGAGCATGGCAAACTTCTCCGAGTTGTGTCGTGCATCCCGGCCAATGACGACTCCCCGCCTCTTTACGTTCTTTTCGGTCTTCAAGAGGTATGCGGCCAGTCCCTGTGAGGCTTGGATGACTGTCAATGAGTTCATACAAGCGAAGCCACCTTGCATCGGTCCTCTGAGCCCAGCTGTGCCAAAGGCGATGCGGTGCCGTAGCCGTCTTTCAAGCTCATCATTGTCGCCGTTGACCAGAAGTTTGTAAATCTCGTCGGTCGTGTCTTTGTCCTCGTCAAGCTCCAGCCACTCTCTCGCCAGCTCTTTGATATCCTTGGTCATGACTGGGTGCGGTAGAGGTCAATTTCAATTTCACGGGGAATGAGACAGAGAGAGGGATGAGGAACAGTCAACAGACGTTCACTCGAGAAGATTATAGAATAGCTCGGCTGTAGTCATCAGGACTTGCCAATCTGGTGACGGCGGAGTTGGCCGAAACAACGTGTTTTGGTGGACACCTGCCAACTTTATGATCCTTTTGAATTTCCCACGTCAGTCACAAGAGCAAATGACTTGATACTTACGCGACTGCTACAGACAGTGTTCCAGGGTAAGAAGGCCTGGGCATGTGATGGGCCTGTTGGCTTCTCTTGGTGCGCGTGTGGCTAGTTTGTTTGGCGCGCAACGTGGGGCAGGCGGTCCAAGGGCGCGCAAGCGTTCCCAAACAGCCATCCAACTTTATCACCTCACCGTCTTCCGTTCCACTGGCTGGCTCCGGCGCAACTCTCCGCGAAGTCGCCTTCCTGTTTTTCTCCACGGGAGCTGTCATCTGATCCTTTTTCGTCGCCAAGTTGTGCGTCAATTGAGCCTCGTACTCGCGGAAACAGAGTCCGCGTATTCCCTGTGTAACCACCACATCGTACCACATCTTGCCGAACCATGGCCGCTCGGACAGACCGAAAGTCCAAGGTACTCAGTCGGCGAGAAATTGAGGCCCAGATTGCCAATGGCCGCTCTATCGTGATAGTAGACAACAAGGTCTTGAAGGTCGACGCATGGCTGCCGTACCATCCAGGCGGTGACAAGGCGATACTTCACATGGTTGGACGCGATGCAACCGACGAGGTCACTCGGTTTGTGCATCCACGGACTAGACGAGCTTTGCATTAACATTTATGCTTCAGGTTTCACTCTACGCAAGCCCTCGAGCTCATGAATCGCTACCAGATTGGCCGCATCCAAGGACGCTGGAAGAACTTTTTGCCGCCGATACAAGGAGGAAATTTTAGGACACAAGAAGAGCTGGATCGACTCTCAGACGAAGAATATGCGGAATCATGCCCCTCGTCTGAACAAGAGACAGTTAGCTCGGCCTCGTCTGCAGACAGCAGCCCGCTCTTCGAACCGGCTGACAAGCCTTCTGCTTCGATTCGTAAACGCAACGGGAACGGCACCGGCAGAGCCTCTTCAACTTCTAGTGTTTCTTCGGTTGAGTTAGACCAAGAACGAGTTGCCTCAAAGATGTCAGTGCTAGACAGGCGAACCCAAGAAGAGCTGGACTTCGACAAGGCCAAATACCCGTCCCTAGACCCTGCCACACAAGACGCCATCACACAAAAGTACCGCGAGCTACAAGAACGAATAAAGCAGGAGGGGCTGTATGAGTGCAACTATACCGCGTATGGCATTGAATGTCTACGCTATGGATCGTTTTTGGGCGCATTCTTGGTCCTACTGTGGTCGGGTTGGTACATCACTAGTGCTATCCCACTTGCGTGCCTCTGGCACCAGCTCACATTCACCGTCCATGATGCTGGTCACATGGGCATCACCCACGACTTTACGACAGACTCGACAATCGCAATGTTTATCGCCTCGTACATGGGCGGTCTCAGCGCTTGTTGGTGGAAGTACAACCATAATGTACACCACCTCGTCACGAACCACCCCGAACACGACCCGGACATTCAATACATTCCTTTCTTTTCCATCACCCACCGGTTTATGGAGAGCCTAACAACGACCTTTTATGAGTGGGTCATGGAGTACGATGCCTTTGCAAAAGTCATGATTCGGGTCCAGCACTACACCTACTATCCAATCATGTTGTTCGCACGCTTCAACCTTTACAGGCTATCATGGATGTATCTGCTCCTTGGAAAAGGCCCCAAGAAAGGTCCCGCTTGGTGGCATCGCTACTTCGAAATCGTCGGCATGGTTGTCTTCTGGACTTGGTTCGGTTATGGAGTTGTGTACAAGTCCATACCAGACAACAGCAGTCGTATCTGGTTTGTGCTGATTGCGCATGCACTGACCTCGCCGCTCCACATCCAGATTACCCTGTCACACTTTGCAATGAGTACAGCAGATCTAGGCATTCATGAGTCCTTCGCTCAGAAGATGCTGCGGACAACCATGGATGTGGACTGTCCGCAATGGCTTGACTTCTTCCACGGTGGCTTGCAGTTTCAGGCCATCCATCACTTGTATCCTCGCATCCCCAGACACAACTTACGGAAGACACAAAAATTAGTGCAAGACTTCTGTAACGAGGTCAACATACCATATGCGCTATATGGCTTTTTGGATGGCAACAAGCTGGTCGTAGGGCGACTGGCTGATGTAGCAAGACAGGCTGCCATCTTCGCAGAGTGCCAGCGGAAGATAGTTGCAGAAGGTGACTACGGCATGCACTGAGAAATATGACAGTCAATCATCATCTAGTTATCAATACATCTGTATATACCAGACTTCAAACTATATGCACATCTTCATCTCTGTTGGCCGGCCTGCACGAATTCTGTGCTTCGAGCGCTCAATCATTGGAGGAGACTGTTTTTTCTTACTTCGCAACGGATCTCCTTGCACAACCGCAAGATGCCTAAATCTCGGATCAAGTTCCGACACCGAGGCAAGGTCCACAATGTTGTCCGCCGTGTTCCGGCTGATAAACGATACCTTGAGCTGTGTTCCTGCCCATATCGCCACCAGGAATACCGTTGGGTGTAGATATCACATCATACCAGCCCTATAGTCGACAGATACCAATCTAACAAATCGAAGATCTCACGCCATGGCTGATGTCAGATGGAGATTGACAGGAACGCGTTGATGCTAGCGTAGTTTTTTGGACCAACCCCACCTACATCACACCATGACGTACTTGACGTAACTATCCTAGCAAACGGAGCTCAAATGCGCCAAAACGAAATTCGTCGGTATGACATCGATGGATCGTATTGCATTAGAGCCAATGACATAGCTTCAATGGAACAGAGAAAGCTCCATTCTACAGCTTGCAAGCTTTTAGCCTTTCAAGTGCGCCTCTCAACTCGCGCCTGCTTAAAGCCCCTCTGTCCTTGATTTCCTGATATGACCTTAATTCTCAATTGAAAATCTTTTCCACCCTCTTACTCCTTTGTATTGCGCTTTACGATACGAGAGGCGCCGGTGACACCTAATCGCGTCATCAACTCAAACTTGACCTAAATTCCCCATTCGAAGCACAAAGACTGGAATTTCCCAACAGAAAGCGAACATGGATGCCATGATAGCAAAAGCTCCGGCAGATCCCGAGACTGTTGTCGAGGATGTCGAACATCTCAGCCTTTCTGCCTATGGTCCAGCAAGGGCGTCAATCACTGAACACCCACTCAGCGCGGACGAGGTTCGAAAGATGACAGACTACTTCCATGCATCGCTATACATGTGCCTGGGCATGATCTATCTCCGTAGAAATCCTCTGTTGCGTGAACCTCTTACCCTGGATCACATCAAGCGGCGACTATTGGGACATTGGGGCTCGGATGCTGGACAGAGCTTTACGTATATCCACATGGTATGAACGCACGTCTACCTTGAGATCTGGATTTGTACACTGACCATATTCTCTTAACAGAACCGCCTCATCAAAAAGTACGATCTCGACGCCATTTTCATCTCTGGTCCTGGTCATGGTGCGCCTGCGGTCCTCTCCAATAGCTTTTTGGAGGGCGTCTACTCCGAGGTGTATCCAGAGAAGAGTGAAGACGAGGAGGGTATGAAGCGCTTCTTCAGATCCTTCTCATTCCCTGGTGGAATTGGATCCCATGCTACGCCTGAGACGCCTGGTAGCTTGCACGAAGGTGGTGAGCTCGGTTATTCCATTTCCCACGCTTTCGGCGCAGTATTCGATCACCCAGATTTGATCGCACTCACCATGGTCGGAGACGGCGAATCAGAGACTGGCCCGTTGGCTACAAGCTGGCACTCCACAAAGTTTCTCAATCCAATTACTGACGGTGCTGTTCTCCCCGTTCTCCATTTGAACGGCTACAAGGTATGTTGTCATGACACAGCAATGCATGTAAAATTCACTGACTGGGAAAAGATCAACAACCCGACCGTTCTCGCTCGTGTAAGCCACAAGGAGCTCGAAGCACTGTTCATTGGGTACGGGTGGACGCCCTACTTTGTTGAAGGAAGTGATATTCCGTCCATGCACCAAGCTATGGCTGCCACTATGGAGCGGTGTGTCACCAAAATCCGAGAGTACCAGAAGGAGGCGAGAGATTCGGGCAAGGCTTTCCGGCCTCGTTGGCCGATGATCATCCTCCGTACACCCAAGGGATGGACTGGACCCCGGAAGATTGACGGAGACCATTTCCTGGAGGGCTTCTGGCGTGCGCATCAAGTTCCTCTCACCAATGTCCTCAAAGACAAGTCGCAGCTTAAGCTCCTCGAGGAGTGGATGCGTGGATATGGGCCCGACAAGCACTTTGATGAGAATGGCAAGCTCATTCCCGAGCTTAGAGAGTTGGCCCCGACCGGCAACAGGAGGATGAGTGCTAACCCAGTTGCAAACGGTGGCCTGATCCGACGCAAGCTTCATGTACCTGACTTCCGCAATTACTCTGTTGAAGTCACACAGGGAGGTGTTGCAAAGATGGGTAGCATGGCCAACTTTGCCGGCTTCCTGCGCGACGTGATCAGGGACAACCCCAAGGACTTCCGCCTCTTTGGTCCTGATGAAACACAGTCCAACAAGCTAGACAAAGTCTATGAAGCGGGAAAGAAGGTCTGGTTGGCCGATTACTTTGAAGAAGACGAGGACGGTAGTAACATGGCTCACGAGGGTCGTGTCATGGAAATGTTGTCCGAGCATACCGTGGAGGTAATAAGTCAGCCGAGATTTAACGATATGCTGCTAATGTTGCTTAGGGATGGCTAGAAGGCTACATCCTCTCTGGACGACATGGCTTGCTCAACAGCTACGAGCCTTTCATTCACATCATTGACTCTATGGTCAACCAGCACTGCAAATGGATCGAGAAGTGTCTCGAGGTAGAGTGGAGGCAGAAGATTGCTTCACTCAACATCCTGCTCACATCGACGGTATGGCGTCAGGACCACAACGGTTTCACCCATCAGGACCCCGGTATGAATCTCCACCTCCATTCAAGCTACCAATGCAGCTAACAAAACCCCAGGCTTTCTCGACGTAGTCGCCAACAAGAGCCCCGAGGTCGTCCGCATCTACCTCCCACCCGACGGCAACTGTCTCCTCTCAACCATGAACCACTGCCTCCGCAGCGAAAACTACGTCAACGTCATCGTAGCCGACAAGCAAGAGCACCTGCAGTATCTGACCATGGAACAAGCCATTGCCCACTGCACAAAAGGCGTCGGCATCTGGGAGTGGGCCAGCAACGACGGCGGTGGAGAACCAGACGTTGTCATGGCATCCTGCGGTGACGTGTCCACGCATGAATCCCTCGCTGCCACCGCCCTTCTCCGCACACACCTTCCCGACCTCAAAGTCCGCTTCGTAAACGTAGTCGATCTGTTCAAGTTGATCGATGACGGTCAGCACCCTCACGGCCTAAAGGCTCACGAGTACAAGGCCATCTTCACAGACGATGTACCCTGCATCTTCAACTTCCACTCGTATCCCTGGCTCGTCCACCGTCTCACGTACGGCCGCAAGGGCCAGCAGAACTTGCTGGTTCGCGGATACAGGGAGAAGGGCAATATCGACACGCCGCTTGAGTTGGCAATCAGAAACGGTACCGATCGCTTTAGTCTGGCAATTGATGCGTTGGATAATATCAAGAATTTGGGTAATAGGGGTGCGGCGGCGAGGGAGAAGCTGCTAAATGAGCAGATCAAGGCGAAGAATTATGCGTATCACGAGGGCATTGATCCGTCGTGGACTGAGGAGTGGGTCTGGCCTTTTTAAACTGTCTTGACAAGGGACGTGGTTTGGAGTAAGAGGGGTTCAAGAAGACCATTGAACGTCGCTATGATGACTAGCAGTGAATGTAATATTATGATGATAAGATTTGAATTTTTTTTTCTTCTCTTCTTCTCTCTTCAAGCCTGGACAGCGAAACAATGCAGCCGAATACAACAGGCCGACTGAATAATGGCATCGCAGACTATTTGAATGTACTGCGGAATGAGAGAAAGCAACGCCAAATGCTATGCAAAAAAAGTCACCAACCTCACGAGTAGGTAAAGGTCGACAGACTCCACCAGAACGCCCCCATCCCAACCCAGAAAAAAAAGCATCATGTTTGCTCAAAAAAAAGATGAATGAGGAGCAATATAAAAGTCCTCAAAAGTCATAATCAACACTGCCACTCAGCCCCAATCTCATATTATCAACCGTCTTGCCCCCAACACCCTTGAGCATGGCCAGCGATTCCAAATCCATAATCTCGGCATCATCCATTTCCATCAAGCAGTTGACAATGCTATCAGCCTTCTTTGCGCCAACGCCTTTTAGCGCCTTGATCTTGATGACATCGCGAGAGTTTATAATCTTGAGGAGTTGCGAGGTTCGCGGTGTTTGTTCGGCGGGGTTAATGGCAGTCGGAGTGGTAGTCGTAGTAGTGGCGTCGTCACGGAAGATGGGCAGTTTCCTGGTCGTCTTTTTCGGTTTACGGGCGGCGGCTTTGGGCTTGTGTTGGAAACTGTCGTCGGAGGCGTACGAGTCTTCGTGGTCGGAGGGCGGGGGCAGGGCAAATTCTTCGTCGTCTTCAGAGTCGTCTTTGGCTTCGGCCTTGGTGGCCCATTTTGGCTTGGGCTTTGGCTTGGGCTTGGGCGCCTTCAATGGGCCCATGAGGCTCGAGGTTGGGGCTGGGGGTGCGACGGTATGGGACGGTAGGTCAACGGGGGCGGCCGAGACAGAGGCTGAGACGGGAGCTGAGACGTGCCTGGTGGCAGTGGTGGTTTCCACCCTCTTCGCTCGTATCCGGTCTTCAAGAGTTTTCATCTTGGATTCCAGCTTTGTGTTGTCGGGGAAGAATGGCTGCGCTAGCTGGTACATTCTCAACGCACTTGCATCCTCACCACGAATGTGATGTTGCTTTGCCATTAGTAAGAACTGTAAACCCTGCGACTTGCCATCCTCCTCTTTGGCGTCAATGCGATGCTCGAGTTCGTCTAATCGCTTTTGCAACTCGGCCGATAGTGCTGGAGCAGTAGTGCCGGCATCTTGCAATGCCTTCTCCGCAAGTCTCTCGTCCACCTTTTGGGCAATAAGGGCTTCGATCGACGCTTTTGTCAAAACAAGCTCTCGACCAGGTATCCGCGAGGTGTTATCCGCCGCACGATACGTTTTAGTCGGCCGTAACCCGAATGTGCTACTACTGGGTTCGGCTGCCCGTTTGGGGGGTTCCGTCCGTCGAATACCCGTGTTCTGTGCAGTGTTAGGAACACGAGGAGCAGGCTTGCGAGTATCAGAATATACAGAGAAAGCCTTGACGGGCTTTTCTCCTTTCTTCTTCTCTGCATCGGCGAGGTTGGCGTTGGCTACAGCGGCCAGTGGTCGCAGCGGCTGTCGCGCCATAGTCGCTCCGCCAACACTGCTCGTCGTTGCCAATGGCTTGACTGCGGTCCTGTACATTGGATCGTTCTCGACCTCTGCAATCTCAATCTTCTTGGTGCGGCTAGCAAAGTTCAAGGAACTTATGGTGTCAAGGTGGTATGCGCGGGTAGGAGCCAGGTTCAAAATCATCACAGTAAGGCCCTTGTTCTGCCCTAGCGACAAGATCCGTGTCATCTTGGACTCGCGATAGGGTATCCGGCTAGCCTTCTTGTTCATTGCTTCAACACATTGTGCGAGTACGAAGAGCGACTTGTTGATAGCCGAGCTCTCGATTAGGCGCTCTTTGTTGTTTTCAGTTCGACGATTGTCTTCCGATCCTGCAAGATCAATGCAGGATACGCGACTGACGCGGATCGTCTCTTCAGTGGTTTGGGTAATTTTGACACAGAGGACAGCGTGAGACCTGGAGGAATGGGCGTTGAGCTGCAGGAGTATTAGTGGAATTCACACCAATCGTGTATGAATGCTGACCTTGGTAGAAGATGTCGACCTGTTCAAGTTTGCCTGGTCATAGAGCTGCTCGAACTCCTTCAGTGTTGGACATGGCTTCTCAGTCAGGCCGACGACGACGGTCTTGCCTTTGTTGTCACGAATTGGCAGGCCGGAGGGGGTGCGCTTTTCTGGTGGCTCAAAGAGATCGTATACGCGGTCGCAGTAGATCTCAAAGTACTCGAGCGCGACTTCGACCTGTACGGCACCATCTGAATCCTTTTCGATCTTCTTACTTCGCCGGTAGATGGCGCTCAGTAGTCGGGGGATGACACCTCGCTCTGCAAGCGACTTGCCTCCCCGCATCGTGTGCGTCTTGCCGGTACCAGTGCAGCCATGGGCGAATATGGACAGATCGAAGCCATTGAACAAATGCTTTACCGTTGGCGCGACTAGCTCAAGGTCAGCTTCAGTCTTGGTGGCTGTCCAACGCGTCACTCACTCTCGGCATCGAACAATTGCTGCTGCGACGCGTCCTGTTCGTACACAGAGCTGAACTGGAAGCTGAAGGACTCGGCCTCGTTCTTGGGGCTGGGGATGCGCACGACCGAAGGCGTCGTCTCGCCATCGAGCGTCTCGGCCGTGACAATGGTGTCCTTGTCGATTTCCTGCTTCAACAGAGGACGAATCCTCGCAACGACGCGTACGCTCATGATGGTGTGTCGTGACCGAGGGAGAATGGAGAGGGCTGGCCACGGGGTACAAGTGAGGAACAGCCTCAATCTCCAGAGAAAAGAATGCTGCACCTACCCTGCGGCGTGCGGCGCACGTCTGGAGTCTAAGCTCGCGATACTTGAAACGCCAGACCCAAGGTGGCTGGTCCCATGTACTTTCCTTGTCGCATTCGCTAGTTACCTGAGCAACCCGTCACCGCCTGGACGAAAGAACAAGAGACACGTGCAGACCCCATTAACACATCACCGCCATCTCGATCCACCATCACTATCGTCGATAACGGTTGATCGCGGCCTCCCACAGGCACCTATGTGGTCTTTTGCTTCTTCCGACCTGGCCTCCCGTGTGCGGAGCGGTGCCGGTGCCGGTGCCGGTGCCGGTGCTGGCTGCGTCTCTGACGTATCTGGTGCATTGACCCGTCGCGGAGAGTCTGGATGAGTCTGGGTCTGAGACTGCACTGCTGTCTGGGAAAGCCACTGCATCGGATGGCGCCAACAGGTCTCGCAGTGTGGACCTATTTCTGGCACGTCGGTACCTTGCTCCGAAAGCAGACCCGTTCGGCGAAGCGCCCGGTGGAGGTGGCTCGACTTATGCCCAGACGCCAGCTCATTGGCCATGGCATGAAACATCAACCCAGCGCATCAGAGCACCACATCCACTCCAATACGTGCACACTGTATCTTCGTGTAGGAAACGGGTGAAATGTCCACATTACAGGCCACGGCGACAATGCTGGGCCAGTACAACGGACTGTTCTATTCTCTGCTCAAACCGTGCCCGAGGCGGCTAATGCAGCCTCAAAACCCGCTGGCTGCCCGGGAAGCCATGATACCCTCACAGTAGCCATCTGGACGTCTAGACTGTCGTTTGCTTGAGACGAACGATATTGTTTCTTTCCTTGCTGTCTTTCCCCGTGGTCTGTTCTCCCTTGTCGATCGTTTCTATTAATCGTTCAGTTTCTCATATCTTCCCCCAGTCTGTCTGTCGTTTTCCCAGTCTTGCCTGCAGGCGCCGTTTTTCTCCTTGGTCAAATTTTCGTTTCAGTACTCTAATCGCCCATCGTCTTTCTCATGGCTTTCCTCTCTATAGTTCTGCTGCTGGCAGCCTGCTCCGACATCATAACGGCTGGACCGGTCCCAAGGTTTCACCAAAGACAACTGTAAGATTGGTACAAAAAGAGTTGAAATGGCTTCAAACTAATTGACATAGCTTCACGAGTTATGCTGACACTTCTTCGACACTTCTTTCCGCAACTGACGTGCAAGTGGATACTGCGATTGTGATAGAGCCGATTAAACCGACGATTTTCACATCGATAGCTCCAGCCATCACATTTGTCAATCCTGACGGACAGCCACTTGCTACTCAAGACCCACGGACTGTCTTGTCCACTTCTTTTATTACGCCTGCGCCTGCACCTTCCACGCAAAAGAGCTCGAGTGCAATCTCTACCTCAAGCCCCAAACCAAGTCCTGTCGAGAGCCTTGTGATGTCTTCTTTGTCAGCCGTGGTATCAGCACCGCTCTCAAGTACAGTAGCGGTAGCCGACAACAACACAACAACCCAGTCAAGCAAAAAGGCGCCCATGTTCACCTACTCTCCCGTAGAAGATGAGACGTCAACGGCCCTTGCTTCTCCCACGGTGTCTCTAACTAGTGCAATCCCAGCGCCTACTTCTAGCGGACTCTCTGGCTTCCAACACCCTGGCTCAGCATCCCGGAGTCTGCAACCTGCTAATACTACTACTACCAGCGCAACCACTGCGAGTAGTCCATCGCCTGTCATACAGGCCCCATCATCTACAAGCTTTGACAGCTCCAAGTCCCCCATAATCTCAAACTCTACGTCGAGCACGTCGCCTGTGGCGGCCCTCCCTTCAGCTTCACAGGCCACGGGCATAACATCGCGTGTCATTGTCACACAGTATACAACCATCTACGCAACACCCTCGGCAACTGAAGCTCAAGAGTCTGCTTCTCCGGTATCATCGACCTTGGACATGACTGGTGTGCCCGTTCCATCGAGTCCGGCTGAGTCAATGGCTTCTACATCCGATACCCTAGCTGTTGTCTCTCCGTCGGCACCGTTGCAAATACCTCCAGTGGTAATTGTCACATCGTTCACTACAGTCATGCCATTGCCATCGTCAGTACCAACACAAGAAGTTCCCACTTCTTCTGCAGCTCCCGTACCAGTCGCACCTAGCTCTTCAGCCTCTTCATCCGCATATACGAGTCCGTCTTCAAGTGTCGCAGAGCCAGCACCAACGCCACCCGCTGCGCCATCCTCGGCGTCAGCAACTCCATATCCTACATCATCGCCTCCCGTTGCACCGTCGTCCACTGCACCTACCACAACATCTACCATATCGGAAAGTTCAGCGCAAGTCGCCCCATCCTCATCCATGGCATCACCACCAGCTGTCTCTGCACAGCCTTCTTCTTCTTCTTCTGCGTTGCCACCACCTCCTTCACCAGAAGCTTCAGCAAAGCCCTCCACTCCGATGGCACCACCACCAGCCCCTTCATCTTCAGCATCAGCATCAGCGTCAACAACACCCCAACCTCCACCCTCACCAGCACCCACGACCGTCTCCTCAACCCCATCCCCATCGCCAAAACCTTCTTCGTCGTCGACTTCGGAAGGCCCACTGATCATCACGCCTATACCGCCGAGTCAGATTTTCACAGTGACTGCTACTGTTACGTCAACGGAGAAGGAAACTATCAAAGAGACGGTTACAGCGACGGTCACTGCCAAGTGAGGAGTTGGAAGAGAGAGAAAAGCGGTGCATTGTAGGAGGTGGGACTTGTATCGTTGGAGATGTTGTAATGGAGGGTCATCAGGAAAGTGGCAGGAAGAAAAGAAGAAAGTTTGAATTGATACCCAAAGATTGTAGTTAATAAATGTTTCCTTTTCCTTTGTCGGTTTTTTTACAGATGGTTTTTTTAGGCGGGGAGAGGTTAGTATTTTGTTTTTTGTGTGTGTGTGTGGAGGAGACGGTCAGGTTGATTCTAGTGAGTGGAATTAAAGATTACACTTTATCATACCTATACCCCTTCGAAGCCGTAAATCAATCCTACACATCATGCAAATTTACATACACCGCTGGAATTAAATTCTGTAATCTCTATAGAAACCTCCACTACTTTGTACCTCAATACCCACTCTGTTCCTTCCTTCCTCCAGTACCATCTTCCTCAGCACCGCCATCACCACCCTCCCCGTCCCTCTTCGCACCCCCCTTTGCCTCTGCAATCCCCTTCTCATCTCCCCTCAACTTTTCAAAGTACGCCTTGACATCTTCGGCCCCAACTGCCGTCCCACTCTCCGCAAATGGCTTCAAAAACGCTGCCACCTTATCTTTCAAATGCGCATATGCCATCGCACCTTGAATAGCGCGTACGCGGTCCATGTTGTTGAATGCCGCTTCCCCACGGTCCAGGATACTGCCTGTGCCCACAGACTGTGCGCCTTCGTTGCCGTCACCAGACGCTGAGACGGGCGGCTCGTATGTCTCTTCTTCTTCGAGGAGCTGGGCGTGCGGTTTTAGGAGCGGATAGCACGTGTTGCAATGGCAGAGGTGTGTGCGAAAGTCTGGTTTTAGGAAAAGGGAGAAGGGGGTTGTGAGGGCTTGTGGGGGGAGGGGAGGAAGAGAGGTATGTTTGGGGAGTTCTTCCGGTCCCGATTCTGGCTTGTTCGATGCTGAAGTCGTAGTCTCGGGGATGCTGGTCAAGCTGCCGCTAGGGTCTTCGGATTTTTGGCGCTTAGCCGGTGTTGGGGCTGAGAGGGTTGAAGGTATTTGCAGGGCTTCGGTCTCATCGGTGGCTTTGCGTTTCTTGGAGTCGCTAGTCGTGTGCTCAGGGTCGGGGTTGGCGGGTTTCGCTGCTTGGGCCGTTGCCCAAGCTGTGGAGTGGTATATAGGTGGGAGAAATCCTGTTGAGCCGGCATACTTCTTGATCCATGGATTTGCCGCAACGCACTTGTAACAGATGAAATGATCAAAGTCTTCCTCAGCTGGGAAACCCGGGGGTAGCGGCGGGTCTTCCTCTTCCTCTGCTACGCCATCTGCTGCAACATCATTCCCGTCGACACTGTTGCCATTTTCAACTGCAGCTGCGATATCCGTCTGACCCGGTGGCGCTATTGCTTCCGAGGTTTTGTCGACCTTTGCAGCTTCAGTAGTAGGCTTGTCGGTATCCATTGTATCGGTCGCACTGTCCAATTCTTTGGGCTTGGGCTTCTCAATCATATCGTTGAATTCCTCCCGTGTAAAACCAACCAAGCACTCAGGGTGCCACCAATCCTCACCACAACTACCCTCATTGCAGCTTCCGAGGCCCAGACATTGAAACATGGTACCCTTCTCTTGATCAGGATCGTATTCCTGTCCACAGCCACAGAACTTATTTCTAAAGTTTTGATTGTATTCATTGGTCTTCGTTGGCTCTTCCCCCGTCACATTGCCTTTCCGGCCAGTCTCCGCGTTCACACGGAGCGTACAGGGCGTCATATCGGGTATCCTTGTGGTACCGCAGTCGCAAACGAAGTTTCGCTTACTGAACAGTTCGACGAGAGTGTGCTCGCCATGGCAAGAGATGGAGCACGAGTAGCAGACGCCTGCTGGGGTATATTGTTGTGCCGATGAGGCGGGTGCTGGGTTGCAAGTGAGGCATGCATAGAGGCTCTGTCGGAGAGGACCAAGATCGCGTGTACAAGTATCGAATTGCTGTGGTTTTGTGAGTCAGTGTGCATACGGTATGGCATATGTACTGACATATGGGAGAGCCTCGCGTGCTTCTGCCTCGAGGCTGAGCTGCTGTTTGATGAAGCTGTTGGCACACTATCAGTCAATGCAAATGGTCAAATCTCCTAAGCACATACTCTGCTGCTGTCTGAGAGCTCTCTGATGCTTGCGACATGCTGCTGGAGCGCGCCTTGGAAGACATGGTCGTTGACTGTGAATCTGCCATTGGTGTAGAGTAACGCGCAACGATATTCTTCAGCAATGTATATTGAGAGGCGTGAGATGAGATTTTGTAATCATGAACTACTTGAAAGCCAACAGCGAAAACAATTCGTGGTGTTTGTAAGGTAACAACCTCTCGTGAGCAGTGGGGAAGCCCAATGCGCCCGGTCGCTGATTGGCCAGGGCGATACCACTTTACGCGTGGAAAAGTGAAAGCGCGACGCGGTCGTGTTCCTCCATCTTCTGCCCCTTCTCTACCGCTGTCAACCCCGCATTGCTACCCTGATCGCTCTAGAGGATACCGGCATTATATGCAAAAGTTTTGAATTGAATCGGCATGAGGTACGTACCCCAAATAGACAAGTCTCCTAGACTAAGCACCGACCCCTGCCCCTCTTCACCATCAACACGATACTAACAAACAAGCAGCTCACCACTTCGCTCCAACATGTCGTCCGCAAATCGTGGTGCTGGCCCTAGCAATAGGAATAATAAACGTGCGAGAGATGATGAAGATCTCTCGTCTCCAGCGGCGCGTCCGCCATCCAGCCGTAAGTGCGACGAAAACATGTGCCATAACAAACGGCTAACGGTGCACAGCGATGGCCTCATCGCCTCCTATGCTCCCTCAAGATGAAGATGCAGACATGCTCGACGAAGACGACGTCATTCGTGACGTGGACGACCTAGACGAAGACGCCGAAGAGGCTGAGGGCATCGATCTCTTTGCCGACGACTTCGAGAACGACTATGCAGCCCGGGAGAACGATGCCTACGAAGGCCAGGGTATCGACGATGAAGGCGATTACGAAGAAATGAGTCTTGCGCAGAGGCGAGAGCTCGATGCACGCCTCAACGCTCGTGACAGGGAAGCAAGACGCCGTATGCCGGCAGCCTTTTTGCCAGACGAAGATGAGCAGGATGGTCTAGCGGGCCTGATGGGGCGCCGCCGTGTCCGCAGACATCGATATGACGAAGAGGACGACATGGACATGGGCGATGATATCATGAACGAGGAGTTGACGCTCGAGGCGCTTACCGACGTGAAGGCCAACACATTGACCGATTGGGTTGCTCAACCGCAAGTCGCCAGGACAATTGCGCGAGAATTCAAATCTTTCTTGACAGAATATACGGACGAGCAAGGCCATTCGGTTTACGGAGCTCGCATCCGAACCTTGGGTGAGATAAACGCAGAGTCTTTGGAGGTCTCGTTCGATCATCTTGCCGAACAGAAAGCCACGCTAGCATACTGGCTGGCCAACACCCCGACTGAGATGCTAAAGATCTTTGACCAGGTTGCTATGGAAGTCGCCCTGCTTCATTATCCTGACTATGAGCGTATTCACTCCGAAATCCACGTTCGCATCACAGATGTACCGGTGCAATACACTCTCCGCCAGCTGCGCCAGACGCATCTCAACAGTCTTGTCCGTGTCAGTGGAGTCGTCACTCGTCGGAGTGGAGTTTTTCCTCAACTCAAATACGTCAAATTTGACTGTACCAAGTGCGGTGTTACTCTTGGCCCATTCCACCAGGATTCCAACGTCGAGGTTAAGATTTCTTTCTGTCAGAACTGTCAGTCGCGTGGTCCCTTCACAGTCAACTCTGAGCGGACAGTTTACCGCAACTACCAAAAACTCACGCTACAAGAATCTCCGGGTACTGTTCCGGCCGGTCGATTGCCTCGTCATCGCGAGGTCATCCTTTTGTGGGATCTCATCGATTCGGCAAAACCCGGTGAGGAGATTGAGGTAACTGGTATTTACCGCAACAACTACGATGCTGCTTTGAACAACAAGAACGGATTCCCAGTCTTTGCAACCATCCTCGAGGCAAACTACATCGTCAAGTCTCACGATCAGCTAGCGGGCTTTCGTTTGACAGAAGATGATGAGAAGGAAATTCGGCGATTGTCCAAGGACCCTCGTATTGTGGACAAGATTATCAATTCGATCGCCCCTAGCATCTATGGGCATACCGATATCAAGACTGCTGTGGCGCTTTCACTCTTCGGAGGAGTCAGCAAGGAGGCACCCGGTCGTCATTCCATCCGTGGCGATATCAACGTTCTACTTCTTGGAGATCCTGGTACCGCCAAGTCCCAAATTTTGAAGTACGTCGAGAAGACCGCTCACCGCGCAGTCTTCGCCACTGGCCAGGGTGCTTCCGCAGTTGGTCTTACAGCTTCCGTTCGTCGTGACCCCATGACGAGCGAGTGGACCCTTGAGGGAGGTGCATTGGTGCTTGCGGACAAAGGCACCTGTCTTATCGACGAATTCGACAAGATGAACGACCAGGATCGAACATCTATCCACGAAGCTATGGAACAACAGACCATCTCTATATCTAAAGCTGGTATCGTTACAACACTTCAGGCGCGTTGTTCAATCGTGGCTGCTGCCAATCCCATCGGTGGTCGCTACAACTCCACCATTCCTTTCTCCCAGAATGTTGAACTTACCGAGCCTATCCTGTCCCGATTTGACATTCTCTGTGTTGTACGCGATACAGTCGATCCAGCAGAGGATGAGCGCCTAGCCAAATTCGTCGTGCACTCTCACGGCCGAGCGCATCCGCTTGTAAACTCAGCGTATGGCTATTCTGATAAATCAAAGGCAGGCCAGAACGGCGATGACCAGATGGAGGTTGATGGAGACGCCCCGAAGAAGGAAACTGAAATCCCCCAGGAACTTCTGAGGAAGTATATTCTCTATGCTAGGGAGAAGTGCAGGCCCAAACTGTACCAAATCGAGCAAGATAAGATCGCTCGTCTCTTTGCAGATATGCGCCGAGAATCTATGGCAACCGGAGCTTACCCCATTACTGTAAGCATAGTCATCTTCACCCGCTGCATCACCCGCTAACACAAATAGGTTCGTCATCTCGAGGCTATTTTGCGTATCGCAGAATCTTTCTGTAAGATGCGTCTATCCGATTACTGTGCATCTGTGGACATTGATCGCGCCATTGCTGTTGCCGTCGACTCGTTTGTTGGCTCTCAGAAGGTCAGTGCAAAGAAGGCATTGGCAAGGGCTTTCGCCAAGTACACCCTCAATAGGCCTGGCGCTGTTCCAGCCCCAGCACGGGGAGGACGGGCACAAAGGGCGGCAGCGTGAGCAATATCGCTTTTAGTTGAGGACGCAATGTTGCTTCAAGTAGAACAGATGCCTCTCAAAAAGGAGGTCATGCA
>Ga0265798_10003029_pt1 | contig 24234 bp, 27 predicted proteins | sample P3T30metagenome_FD_192430 | JGI IMG/M metagenome (GOLD analysis project Ga0265798, IMG submission 192430) | Plant litter microbial communities from East Loma Ridge, Irvine, California - P3 T30 | ecosystem: Environmental > Terrestrial > Plant litter > Unclassified | place: USA: California...
GTCAGCCGGTCTTCACTTGCCGGCTGCGAGGATCTCGTCGAGCGAGCGGCTGCGGTCCCACTGTTCCGAGTTGCGATTGCCCTCGCCCTCGAACTGCACGACGACATGCGCGTCCAGCCCGGCGATTCTGAGCGGGCGCTGATACAGATCGGCAATCTCGCCCCGCGCGGCTTCTCGCGCCCGCGCCACGTTCTTCGCACTGGTCGCGGTGCCGCGCACGACCTGCTCGGCCCGGCCGGAGGCGCGCTGCCGCAGCCGCGCCATTGCGCCACGCGTTACCAGCAGGCCGGTGGTCTGGTCGACGGTGGCGCGGGCCTCGTCCACGTTCACGCTGTCGACCCGCACGTCCGGCGGCGTGACGATCAGCGTGCGCGTCTTCGCATTCCAGAAGAAACGGCTGCGGTCGAGCTTGGCGAGATCGACGAAATAGTCCGCCTCGAACGGCGCCTTGAACACCAGCCCGGACGGCAGGATGCCGCCCCAACCGCTGTCGGACGCGGTCGCCTGCACCGTACCGGTCAACCGGCTGACGCGCAGATCGGTCGCGCCGGACAGCTTTGCATCGACGACCCTGGAGATCGCGATGCCGTCGCTCTCGCGCTCGACGGTATAGCTCACGGTGTAGTGCTGATACGCAAGATAACCCGCCACGCCGAGCGCGACGATGACCGCGAGGAACACCGCGCCGGCAATCGCGGGCACCAGCCACGCCGACGAGCCCGGACGTGGGGGATCAGCCGACATGCGACCACACCTCGCCGTGTTCCGTAACTAACCCACGCGCCCGCAGGTCGATCAGATGTGCGAGCACCGATCGCCCGGCGGCGGGCCGCAGCTTGGGATCAAGCCCGACGTACATGCGCTCGACCATCGCCGGCACTTCTCGCGCGTTTTCACGCAGCAGGCGCAGGATCTGCCCTTCGCGCTGCTTGCGGTGCCCCATCATGCCGCGCACCAGCCGGCGCGGGTTGTCGATCGGGTCGCCGTGCGCGGGGTAATAGATGCGGTCATCGCGCCGCATCACCTTGTCGAGGCTGGCCATATAGTCGGCCATGTCGCCGTCGGGCGGCGCGACGACGCTGGTCGACCAGCCCATGACATGATCGCCGCTGAACAGCGCACCCGTTTCCGCCAGTGCGAAGCAGAGGTGGTTGGAGGTGTGACCCGGCGTGTGGATGGCGGTGAGCGTCCAGCCCTGCCCCGCCACCGTGTCGCCTTCCGCCAGCACGCGGTCGGGCACGTACTCGATGTCGAAGCCCGCCTCCAGGCGCGGCCCGGTGTCGGCATGCGCGAGCGGCGCGCAGCCGACGATCGGGGCGCCGGTGATCGCGGCAAGCGGGCGTGACGCCGGGCTATGATCGCGGTGGGTGTGGGTGATGACGATCGCGCTGACCGGCCGCCCCGCGACCGCCGCGACGATCGCGTCGAGGTGCGCCGGATCGTCAGGTCCGGGATCGAGTATGGCGAGGTCGGTCGTGCCGACCAGATAAACCTGCGTGCCGGTGTATGTGAACGGCGAAGGATTGGGCGCGAGCAGCCGGGCGACCAGCGGCTCCAGCGGTTGCGCGATGCCGGTCTGCTGTTCATCCATACGCGGCGATGTGGCGGCACGGCGCGCGGAACGCAAGTCCGCGCACCGCCCTGCCGAGCTGCTGCGAGGCTCAGTTGGTGCGGGCGATGTCCGCTTCGATCTCGGCGATTGATTGATCGACCGAGGCGAGCGCCTCGCGGCGACCGTCGGCCGGCATGTGGACGTTGCCGCTGAGACTGACGCGCGCCCGGCGCAACCCCGCGAGCGCAGAGCGATAGGCGATGCGCTGCAGGGCGGCCCCGTTCGCCGCCATCACGTCGGCACGTGCCGAGGCCCGCTCGATGCGATCGTTGCAGACGGTGATGTGGCGCTTGCCGCCCTCCATCGTACGGATCACCAGCGGCCGATCCGCGCTGGTGCCGCAATTCGCGGACGTGACTTGCGGCAGGTTGGCGAACGTGTCGTCGGTGGTGATGCCGTCGTTGGCGATCCGCGCGACGTGGCGACGCATCTCGCGCCCATCGACGATGACGACCTTTTCGGAAGCCGCCGTGATGCGCGGGGCCATCGGCGCAACAGGCGCGGCTGGTGGCCGTGGTTCGAAAGACAGGTCGGGTGCACTGGGCGGCTCAACGTAGTTTTTGGGCGAGCTGGGTGGCTCGACCGGGGTATCGCTGGTCCGCGGTGGTTCAACGTAGATCACGGGTGCGTGCCCGCCGGCTGCGGTACCCCGTGCGCCGTCGATCACAGGGAGATCAGCAACCATAGCGCCCATAGCGGGCATCGATGGCATTGCGGGCAGCAACGGCATGCGATCGAGCGCGGTCAGATCGACGCCGGTCACCGTCCTCACCTTGGCGCGGACATGCTCCGCCGCCTGCGTGCCCGATGCGGTCAGCCCCAACGCCACTGCGCCGACCAGCGCCACCGTCGCTGCCCCACCGGCGAGGCGCGTGCGGGACATGCGGCGGGTGGTCAGCATCCGCAGCCGCCCCTTCAGATCGTCGATCGTGTGGAGGTGGCACGCCGCCGACACCGCGCCGCCATGCGCCGCCTTCAGGATCGCGCAGGCATAGGTGTGCCGCGTAATTGCCGGTCGACCGGCCAGCACGCGTGCGTCGTTGGCCATTTCCTGATCGGTGCGGAACGCGCGGAACGCGTACCACGCGACCGGGTTGAACCAGTGCAACGCCAGCACCGCCAGCGCGATCCAGTTGGCGACAAGGTCGCCGCGGGCGTGATGGCCAAGCTCGTGCGCCAGCGCGAGATCGCGCTCGGCATCGTCGTACCGCTCGCTGAAATCGGCCGGAAACACGACGTAGCGCTGCAGGATGCCGAACGCGAGCGGACCGCGCGCCGCTGGCGTCTCGATTACCGCGATGTCGCCCCGCGCCTCGAGCGGTGCCGCGTCGGCGAGGAGATCGCGGCAGAACCGCCGATGCGCGAGGATGTGGAAGCCCGCGAACGCCACCGCGCCGATCAGCCACAGCACCGCCAGCACCGGCACGATACTAGTCCAGTCGAACGCCTGCGCCGCAATTCGCACCGCACCACCCGCCGGCGCCGACAGCAGCACCGCGACCGGCTCGCTCGCCTGCGCGACCGGCGCGATCGCAGCATGGCGGATCGCCTGCGGCAACGTTTGCGGCAATGGCGGCAACGCCAGTCGCAACACCGGCAACGCCCACAAGGCGTAGGCAACGTTCGCGCCGAACGCGCGCCGCACCGGCCCACGGATCGCCAGCACCAACGCCATCAGCACAGCCGAGGCAGCCAGCCCCTCGATCACCCAGCCGGTCATGCTTTCAGATCCTTCAGCAGGGCCTCGATTTCGGCGATGTCCTGCGCGGACAGTGCGTCGCGTTCGGCAAGGTGCGCCACCAGCGGGGTCAGCTTGCCGCCGAACAACCGGTCGATCAGCCGCCGCGACTCGCCCTCGACATAATCCTCGCGCGTGACGAGCGGGCGGTAGAGATACCGGCGGCCATCTGCTTCGTGCGCGATGACGTTCTTGGCGAGCAACCGGCCCAGCAGCGTCTTTACGGTGTTGGCGGACCAGTCGCGGCGCGATGCGACCCGTTCGGATACGTCCTGGGCGGTGAGCGGGGATTGCTCCCACAGCACCTCCATCACGCTATGTTCGGCATCGCTGATACGTTCGTCCACGATTCGCTCCCACATCGACTACGGGTGTAATCACATGCGACTACGCCTGTAGTCAATAGCACGTGCTGATGCTCCCTTGACCATCGCCGCACCGCACCCCTATCCGCCGAACAACCGCCAGGGAGTCCACATGCAGAAACTCTACCCGAATGCCGCCGCCGCGCTGGACGGCCTGCTTCACGACGGGATGACGATCTGCGCGGGCGGCTTCGGCCTGTCCGGCATCCCCGAACGCCTGATCGACGCGATCCGCGACGCCGGCACCAAGGATCTGACGATCGCCAGCAACAATGCCGGCATCGACGGCGAAGGCCTCGGCAAGTTGCTGCGCACGCGGCAGGTGAAGAAGATGATCTCCTCCTACGTCGGCGAGAACAAGGAGTTCGAGCGGCAATATCTGGCGGGTGAACTCGAGGTCGAATTCTGTCCGCAGGGTACGCTCGCCGAACGTTGCCGCGCGGGCGGCGCCGGCATCCCCGGCTTCTACACCAAGACGGGGGTGGGCACGCTCGTCGCCGAGGGCAAGGAAGTGAAGAGCTTCGACGGGGAGGACTACATCCTCGAACGCGGTATCCGTGCCGACCTGTCGATCATCAAGGGCTGGAAGGCGGACGAGAGCGGCAACCTGATCTTCCGCAAGACCGCGCGCAACTTCAACGCGCCGATGGCGACGGCGGGGCGGGTGTGCGTGGCGGAGGTGGAGGAAGTGGTGCCGGTCGGCAGCCTCGACGCCGATCACATCCACCTTCCCGGCATCTACGTGAAGCGCCTGATCGTCGGCAGCCCGTACGACAAGAAGATCGAATTCCGCACCGTGCGGGAACGCGCCGCTTGAAGCGATTGCTTGCCCCGTTCCCTGCTGCCCTGCTGATGCTGCAAGGCTGCGCGGCGGTTCCGGTGGTGGCCAATTACATGGGCAACCGTCATTACGACGCGCGCCTGTCGGGCCGGACCGAGAGCGATACCGATTACGCCGTCTACATGACGCAGGCGAGTGCGCCGCCGGTCATCCCGGCGGCGTATGCGGGACCGGATACCGCACCGCCTGCGGTTCACGTGGCGATGGTACAGCCGATCATCCCGGCGGTGGCGATGGCCGATACGCCGTCCCGCCCGATCCGTCGCCGCGACCGCCGCACGACGACGCGCGTCGATGCGGCCAAGTCGACCGATATCGCAATGGCGTCGGAAGGCGCCTCCCCCGATGCCGGGGACGATACGCCCTCCGCATCACGGACCTATGTCGCGCCGCGCGGCCGCCGCAAGGCCCCGCCACCGCCGCCCCGTTCGACGGCGGTGCCGGCGGGCGAGCAATATCTCTACGGTTCGGGCGAGGCTGCCGCCGCCTATATCCAGACCTATATCGCGCTGGAGAATTATCTGCTCGGCGTCACCTCGGATCGCGCGATCGGGCATATCGTCCATTCGGTCGTGCTCGCGCCGAGCGCCACACTCCAGAATCCCGCCTTCCTGCCCTGCGACCAGAAGCCGATGGCAGTCGTGTTCGACATCGACGAGACGGTGGTGTTCAATCTCGGCTTCGAACAGGCAAGCATCGCCGCCGGCGGTGGCTACAGCGCGGAGCGCTGGGATGCGTGGGAGAAATCCGGCAGCAAGGCGGTCTCGCTCGCCCCCGGCGTCGAGGAAGCGATCAAGGTCGCGCGCGATGCGCATGTCGAGGTAATCTTCAACTCGAACCGGGCGAGCGCCAACGCCGACAAGACGGCGGCGATGCTCAACGGCCTCGGCGTCGGCCCGGTCGCCTATGGCACGAACCTTTGGCTGAAGGGCGACAGCGGCAGCACCGGCAACGGCAAGGACGCGCGCCGCCAGGACATTTCGGTGCATTACTGCGTGATCGCGATGGTCGGCGATCAGCTTGGCGACTTCACCGATCTGTTCAACGCGAGTGACCTCACCATCGCCGAGCGCCGCCAGTTGACCGCCGGTCGCGAGATCTACCTGTTGTGGGGGCATGGCTGGTTCATGCTGCCGAACCCGGCCTACGGCACCGCGCTGAACGGTACCCAGGCGGAGATCTTCCCCGCTGACAAACGCTGGACGCCCGGATCGGCGCCCGCACCCGACCCCGCTACCACGGAGAGTAAGTAATGGCTTGGACCCGTGACGAGATGGCGGCGCGCGCCGCGCGCGAGCTGAAGGACGGCTTCTACGTCAACCTCGGCATCGGCATCCCGACGCTGGTGGCGAACCACATCCCTGAAGGCGTCGAGGTAACGCTCCAGTCCGAGAACGGCATGCTCGGTATCGGCCCCTTCCCGGTCGCGGGCGAGGAGGATGCCGATCTCATCAACGCCGGCAAGCAGACGATCAGCGAACTGCCGCAGAGCGCCTATTTCGGGTCGGACCAGAGCTTCGCGATGATCCGCGGCGGCCATATCGACCTCACCGTGCTCGGCGCGATGGAGGTTGCCGAGAACGGCGACATCGCCAACTGGATGATCCCCGGCAAGATGATCAAGGGCATGGGCGGAGCGATGGATCTCGTCGCTGGTGTCAAGAAGATCATCGTCGTGATGGAGCACACCAGCAAGAACGGCGACGCCAAGTTCATCCCCGCCTGCACGCTGCCGCTGACCGGCAAGAACGTGGTCGACATGATCATCACCGATCTGTGCGTGTTCAGCCGGCCCGACCATGACAGCCCGTTCGCGCTGGTCGAACTCGCGCCCGGCGTAACCGAAGCCGAGGTCGCGGCGAAGACCACCGCCAGCTATACTGCGTTGCAGACCGCTTGATCCTGCGTGTCGTGGCGATCGGCCTGGCTGCCGTCGCTGCCGGTCTTGTGGCGATCCTGACCCTGCTGACGCCGCCGGGGCAGCTCACCTTTCTCGACGGTGCGATGGGCGGCGGCTGGGGCGTGCAGCGGCCGGGTCATGCGATCGCGTTCGGTAGCCACGGACAGACGCTGGACGTGTGGCGTCCGGCTGGCACGAAGGGCAAGACGCTGCCGGTGCTGATCTTCTTCTACGGCGGCGGTTGGGTAGCCGGTTCGCATGACGCCTACGGGTTCGCGGCAAGGGCCTTTGCCAAGCAGGGCTTCGTCGTGGTCGTGCCGGATTACCGCAAGGTTCCGGTCGTGCGGTTTCCCGCCTTCGTGGAGGATGGCGCGGAGGCGGTGAAGTGGACGCACGATCACATCGCGGCCTACGGCGGCGATCCGGCCCGGATCGCGCTGGCGGGGCATTCGGCGGGCTCGCACATCGCGGCGCTGCTCGCGCTCGACACCCATTATCTCAACGACCAGGGCCTCTCGCGCACCATCATCAAGGCGTTGGTCGGCCTGTCCGGGCCCTATGACTTCTACCCGTGGACCTCACCGCGCGCGGTCGAGGCGTTCAAGGGCACGCGCGACCCGCTGACCACCCAGCCGATCAGCTATGCGCGCGCCGACGCGCCACCGATGCTGCTCGTCACCTCCTCGGGCGATACCGAAGTGGAGCCGCGCAACGCGATCAGCCTCGCCCGCCGGCTGAAGGCACTCGGCGCGCCGGTGGAGTTCCGCGAGTATTCCGAACTCAGCCACGAAGAGGTCGCCATGGCACTGTCGGTGCCGTTTCGCGGCAAGGCACCGGTACTGGCCGACAGCGCCGCGTTCCTGCACCGCGTACTCGGCAACTGAGCCTACGCAATCCCCCCGGGCTAGGCCACGCCGACCGACCATGGTAAACGCACTGTTCAGCGGCATCACGCAATGTTCTTGCAGCCAAAGGTTGCAGCCGCGCATCAAATGGTTAAAGCGCGCGCATCATGGCTAATCCGCAAACGCTGTACGAGAAAATCTGGAACGCGCACGTCGTTGAAAAGCGCGACGACGGAACGTGCCTTATCTACATCGACCGCCACCTTGTTCACGAGGTGACGAGCCCGCAGGCGTTTGCCGGCCTTCGCGCCAACGGTCGTACGGTGCGCCGCCCCGATCTCACGCTGGCGGTACCGGATCACAATCTGCCGACCACGCCGCGCATCGATGCGAATGGTCACCGCCTGCCGATCACCGACCCGGAAAGCGCGCAGCAGCTCGATATGCTGGAGCGCAACACCACCGAATTCGGCATCGATTATATCGACGCGACCGCGCCCGAGCAGGGCATCGTCCACGTCATCGGCCCGGAACAGGGCTTCACCCTGCCTGGCACTACACTTGTCTGCGGCGACAGCCACACCTCGGCGCATGGCGCGGTCGGCGCGCTGGCGTTCGGCATCGGCACGTCCGAAGTCGAGCACGTGCTCGCCACGCAGACCTTGCTGCTCACGCCGTCGAAGACGATGGAAGTTCGCATCGAGGGGAAACTCGGCGCAGGCGTGACCGCCAAGGATGTCATCCTCCACGTCATCGGGCAGATCGGCGCAGCCGGCGGCACCGGTTACGTGATCGAATATACCGGCTCGACGATCCGCGATCTCTCGGTCGAGGGTCGGTTGACGATCGCGAACATGTCGATCGAAGGCGGTGCGCGTGCCGGCCTGATCGCACCCGACGAGACGACCTTCGCCTATCTCGCCGGTCGGCCAATGGCGCCCAAGGGTGCCGCGTGGGATGCAGCCGTCGCGTACTGGAAGACGCTGCCGAGCGATGCCGGCGCTGTGTACGACCGTACCGTGCTGATCGACGCGACCGAAATCGCGCCGTCGCTGACCTGGGGCACCAGCCCCGAGGACGTCGTGCCGATCACCGGCACCGTGCCGGATCCGACGAGCTTCGCCGATCCGTCCAAACAGGTCGCCGCGCAGAAGTCGCTCGATTACATGGGCCTCACCCCCGGCACGCCGATGGCGCAGGTGCCGGTGCAGCATGTCTTCATTGGCAGCTGCACCAACAGCCGCATAGAGGATCTGCGCGCCGCCGCCGCCATCGCCGGCGGCCGACACGTCGCGCCCGGCGTGCGCGCGCTGGTCGTGCCCGGTTCCGGCCTCGTCAAGCGGCAGGCCGAGGCGGAGGGGCTCGACCGGATCTTCGTCGACGCCGGGTTCGAGTGGCGGGAGCCGGGCTGTTCGATGTGCCTGGCGATGAACCCGGATAAAGTGCCACCGGGCGAACGCTGCGCTTCCACATCGAATCGCAATTTTGTAGGACGGCAGGGCCCGGGTGCGCGGACGCATCTGGTTTCGCCGGCGATGGCGGCTGCGGCCGCGATCAACGGCCGGTTAAGTGACGTCCGCGACTTCGACACGGGGGTAACATCATGAAGCGCGCACTCATTCTCCTCATCATGGGCACGATCGTCAGCGGCATCGCCGCTTATGCCGCAACCGCGCGGCCGATCCGCGTCGCCGCGGTCATCGGCGAGCATTGATTGCTAGAGGTGGCGGTGTAAGACAAACCGACACCTCTGAATTTTCCCCGTGAAAGCAGCGTCATGAAGCCCGTCACCCAAGTTTCCGGCCGTGCCTATCCATGGGGCGCGAAGAACATCGACACGGATGTCATCATCCCCGCGCACTGGCTGAAGACGGTCACGCGCGAGGGGTTGGGCAAGGGCGCGTTCGAGACGGTGCGGGCGGAGGCAGGCAACATCTTCGACGATCCGCGCTACGCCGGCAGCCCGGTGCTGATCGCGGGCGATAATTTCGGCTGCGGGTCGAGCCGCGAACATGCCGCCTGGGCCTTGGCGGACATGGGCATCACCGCGGTGATCGCGCCGAGCTTTTCCGACATCTTTTCGGGCAACGCGTTCAAGAACGGCATCGTCACCGTCGTTCTGCCCCAGGACGCGGTCGACCGGCTGATCGAAGTCGCCCGGACGGACTCGGTCACCGTCGACCTCGAGACGATGACGGTGACGACACCGTTTCAGGACCGCTTCCCCTTCCAGCTCGACTCGTTTCGCCGGCAGTGCCTGATGGAAGGGCTCGACGAGGTCGGCCTGACACTGGCGCGCGACGCGGCGATCTCGGGCTACGAAGCCGGCCTTGCGCAGAGCCGGCCGTGGATGGCGGGCGAACGGTTCCACGCAAGCACCTGACACGCGCCCGGCACCGGGCACAGTTGCGCACCCGGTACGGCTTCCCTATCTCGCAAGGGATAGTTTCAGGCCCAAGGGGAAGCGCCAGATGACCACCTTCGACGAACGCGAGCGCGCATTCGAAGCCAAGTTCGCCCGTGACGAGGAAGTCGCCTTCCGCATCCACGCGCGTCGCAACCGTCTGCTCGGCTATTGGGCGGCCGACCTGATGAAGCTGACCAAGGAAGAGGCCGACACCTACGCCACGTCGGTCGTCCATGCCGACCTCGAGGAAGGCGGCGACGACGACATTACGCGCAAGCTGCTCGGCGATCTCACCGCCGCCAACGTCGAGTGCGACGAAGCGACGGTCCGCCGCGCGATCGACGAGCGTACCGTCGAGGCGCGCCGCCAGCTTCTGGCGTCCGAATAACATGCCGATGGCCGCACATGAGATCGAGGCGCTGATCGTCGCCGCGATCCCCGACGCGAAGGTCGAGATGACCGATCTCGCCGGCGACAACGACCATTGGGCCGCGCGCGTGATCAGCGAAAGCTTTCGCGGGATGCCGCGCGTGAAGCAACAGCGCGCGGTCTATGCCGCGCTGGGTGATCGCATGGGCGGCGTGCTCCATGCGTTGCAACTTACCACCGCCGTTCCAGAGTGAAGGAAGCGTTATGACCCCCGAGACCAACGACGATACCCAGGCCCGCCTCGCCGCGATGGTGGGCAAGAGCGACGTTCTGCTGTTCATGAAGGGCAGCCCGCTGTTCCCGCAGTGCGGCTTCTCCAGCCGCGCGGTCGCGATCCTCAACCATGTTGGGGTCGAGTTCGACAGCGTCGATGTGTTGCAGGATCAGGGCGTGCGCCAGGGCATCAAGGCGTTCTCCGATTGGCCGACCATCCCGCAGCTCTACGTAAAGGGCGAATTCGTCGGCGGGTCGGACATCATGATGGAGATGTACGAAAGCGGCGAACTGTCGCAGCTTCTTACCGACGCCGGGCTGGTGAAGACCGCCTGAATGTGACGGGTGCGCCGTGCCCGGCAGGGATGCCGGGTGCGGACGGACCGACGCGAGATCGGGGGCAGCATCGGCCCGTCCTGCTGAAGCGTTACCGCTCGGCTGACATCAGCTTTGCAGGCTGCGTGCCAGTTTAACGAAGTGGCGGATAAGCTGGCGTTTTTGGGTTAACGCCACCCGGCACTTCCCCCGGCTGTAAGAAATTCCGACGCTGTCAAAACGCGGCTGCCCCGGCCCATGTCGAGCCCAGCGGCACGACACGCCGCGTCGTGATACCCGGCTCTCCTTCCGCCCTTACCGGGAAAGGCGCGCGCATCTTAACAAGCGCAAACCGCACCGCTACGGTGCCGCCATGACGCCACCCTCCCCCGCGCCGCGTACCGGCGGTCGCATTCTCGTCGACCAACTCCTCGCACAGGGCTGCGACCGGATCTTCACCGTGCCGGGCGAAAGCTTCCTTGCGGTACTCGACGCGCTGCACGATACGCCTGCGATCGACCTTGTCGTATGCCGGCAAGAGGGCGGCGTCGGTTTCATGGCCTGTGCCGACGGCGCGCTGACCGGCCGGCCCGGCATAGCATTCGTGACGCGCGGGCCGGGCGCGACCAACGCCTCGATCGGCGTGCACGTAGCGCGGCAGGACTCCCAGCCCATGATCCTGTTCATCGGCGACGTCGACCGCGGCACGCGCGACCGCGAAGCATTTCAGGAGATCAATTTCGAGGCGATGTTCGCACCGCTCGCGAAATGGGCCGCGCGCATCGACGATGCTCGCCGCATTCCCGAATATGTCGCACGCGCATACGCCGTCGCCATGAGCGGTCGGCCCGGGCCGGTGGTACTCGCACTACCCGAAGACATGCTGAAGGACGTGGTGGCGGCGGTCGATCGCCCGCGCGTCGAACCCGTCATCCAGGCGGTGGATCCGGTCGAACTGCGCGTCCTTGCCAATATGCTGGATGCGGCGGAGCGGCCGGTGCTGTTCGTCGGCGGCGCGGGGTGGAAGGGCACCGCCGCGCGCGGAATCGCCGCGTGGGCGGAGCGGAGCGGCGTACCGATCGCATGCGCGTTCCGGCGACAGGACGCGGTGCCCAACGAATGCCCGGTGTGGGCGGGCAACCTCGGCTACGGCCCCAACCCGAAGCTGGTGGAACGGGTTCGCGCCGCGGACCTGTTGCTGGTGGTCGGCCCACGGCTCGGCGAGGCGACGACCGATGGTTATGCGCTGGTCACGCCCGAGCATCCCGGCCAGACGCTGGTCCACGTTTATCCCGATCCGGCCGAACTCGGCAGCACGTACCGCGCCGATCTGGCGATCTGCGCGGACATGGCGTCGTTCGCGGACGGGTTGATGACGATCGACCTGTCGCCGCGCACGGCCGGCACCGAAGCACACGCCGACTATTTCGCATGGTCGAACCCTGCCCCGCGCGACGACCTTGCGCTCGATCTGGCGCTATGCGTCGCGGCGATGCGGGAGGCGCTGCCCTCCGACACGATCATCTGCAACGGTGCCGGTAACTACTCCGGGTGGTGGCATCGCTACTGGCGCTACGCCGGGCCGGTCAGCCAGCTTGCGCCGACCGCTGGCGCGATGGGCTACGGCGTGCCCGCCGCCACGGCTGCGGCGTTGCGCCTGCCGGGGCGACAGGTGGTCGCACTGGCCGGCGACGGCTGCTTCCTGATGAACGGTCAGGAACTGGCCACCGCGGTGGCGCACGGTGCCGACATGCTGGTTCTGGTGATCGACAATAGCGGTTATGGTACGATCCGTATGCATCAGGAGCGCGACTATCCCGGTCGGGTTAGCGGCACACGCCTGCACAACCCCGACTTCGCGGCACTGGCGCGCGCGCATGGTTGCTGGGCGGAGACGGTCGAAACGACGGAAGCGTTCGCGCCGACACTGGCGCGCGCGCTTGCCGAACCGGGTGTCAAACTGCTGCACCTCAAGACCGAAATGCGCGCGATCAGCGCCGGGGCGATGTTGCCAAACGACGCGGTGTGAGCAGTTGCGGAAGCCCTCCCGGATAGACGGGGTAGAGCTACGGAGCGCACCTGTTTCACGACCTACTTCGCGACGGCCGCGTTCCAGCAGGCCATGCAGGGCAAGTGAATACTCCTCGCTGAAGTGTTACCTGCACCCCATCCCGCCCGTGAAAAAGCCGCCCCGGTTTCCCGAGGCGGCTGTAAACGTTCAGATCGGGCGACGTCAGATGTCGTCGCCAAGCAGTCCCTTGACCTTGCCCTTGAGCTGCTGGCCCTTGCCGGTCGCTTCCTGATCCACGCCATCTGCCTGCGTTACCGGATCATCGCTCTGCTGCTTGGCCTTGCCAACCGCTTCGTTGACGTTGCCTTTGATCTTGTCGACGAGTTCACCCATGATGGAATCTCCTGTCGGTCGCTGCGTCAGCGCAGGTGCGTGACGCTACCTGTTTAAAGAACGACCAGAGCGCCCCGTTGTTCCATGTCGATGATCCAGGTTAACGTCGCGCGGCTTCAGATCAGCCCCGACAAGGGGCTCGACGGATCGGCGTAGCGCCGCTTGCCCATCCGGCCGGCGAGGTAGGCGAGCCGCCCGGCCTCGACGCCGGCCTTCATTGCCGCGGCCATCATGATCGGGTCCTTTGCTTCGGCTATCGCGGTGTTCATCAGCACGCCGTCGCAGCCAAGTTCCATCGCCGCCGCCGCATCCGACGCGGTGCCCACCCCGGCGTCGACCAGCACCGGCACGCTTGCGCCCTCGACGATCAGCCGGATCGTCACCTGGTTCTGGATACCGAGGCCCGATCCGATCGGCGCGCCCAGCGGCATGATCGCCACCGCGCCCGCGTTCTCCAGCCGTTTCGCCGCGATCGGATCGTCGACGCAATAGACCATCGGCAGGAAGCCCTCCTTGGCCAGCACCTCGGTCGCGCGCAGCGTCTCGACCATGTCGGGGTACAGCGTCTTGGCCTCGCCCAGCACCTCGAGCTTGACCAGATCCCAGCCACCCGCCTCGCGCGCCAGCCGCAGCGTGCGGATCGCCGATTCCGCATCGAAGCAGCCGGCGGTGTTGGGCAGATACGTCACCTTTTTCGGGTCGATGAAGTCGGTCAGCATCGGCGCGTTCGGGTCCGACACGTTGACGCGCCGCACCGCCACGGTGACGATCTCCGCGCCGGACGCTTCCAGCGCGGCGGCGTTCTGCTCGAAATCCTTGTACTTGCCGGTGCCGACGATCAGCCGCGAACGGAACGTCCGCCCCGCCACGCTCCAGCTATCGGCGGTTACGGGCGCGGCGTGATCGCCACCACCAACGAAATGGACGATCTCCAGCTCATCGCCGTCCTCGACCAGCACGTCCTTCAGCGTCGAGCGCGGCACCACCGACAGGTTGCGTTCCACCGCGACCTTCTCCGGCAGCAACCCCATGTCGGCGGCGAGATCGGCGATCGTCAGCCCGGCGCGGACGCGGCGATGTTCGCCGTTGATCGTGATCGAGAGGGTTCCATCTGTATGCATATCGATTCCCGAATTAATCTCGCCCGGCGCGCATGTGTGGCGTAGGTAAGCGCGAGCGGCCTCAAGCGAAAGCCTCCAATGCCTGATACCATCTTCGTCCTCAACGGCCCGAACCTGAATCTGCTCGGCACGCGCGAGCCGGAGATCTACGGTGACGAGACGCTCGACGATATTGCCGGGATGCTGGAGGATCGCGCGCGCGAACTCGATCTGTCGGTCGATGTGCGGCAATCCAATCACGAGGGGCATCTGATCGACTGGCTGCACGAGGCGCAGGCGACCGGCGCGAAGGCGGTGCTGCTCAACGCCGGCGCGCACACCCACACCTCGATCGCGATCCACGATGCGATCAAGGGCATCAGGACGCCTGTGATCGAAGTTCATCTGTCGAACCCGCACACGCGCGAGGCGTTTCGCCACAAAAGCTACGTCGGCATGGCAGCGAAGGGCACCGTGGCGGGTTTCGGTGCGTATTCCTACATGCTGGCGCTTGAAGCGGCGGCGCGGTTCTGACAGGACGCGCCGTTTGAACCAGCGCAAAATCAGGGATAACGGGGGTCGCATGACCGACAACACCACCAACGATGCAATGCGGATCGACGTCGATCTGGTCCGCCAGCTCGCCGAGATGCTCGACGCGACCGATCTGACCGAGATCGAGGTCGAGGACGGCGACCGCAAGATCCGCATCGCGCGCAAGGCGGCACAGGTCGCACCCGCGCCGATGCAATATGCGGCACCCGCCGCCGCCCCAGCCGCCCCCGCGCTCGCCGCGCCGGAGATCGTCGCGTCGCCTGCACCGAGCACCACCAACGCGGTCAAGTCGCCGATGGTCGGCACGGTCTATCTCTCGGCCGAGCCGGGTGCGAAGGCGTTCGTGTCTCCGGGCGACAAGGTTGCCGCTGGCGACACGCTGCTCATCGTCGAGGCGATGAAGGTGATGAACCCGATCGTCGCGCCGTCCGCCGGCACGGTGAAGGCGCTGCTTGTCGAGAACGGCCAGCCGGTCGAATTCGACCAGCCGCTGGTGGTCGTAGAGTAACATGCCCGAGATCAAAAAGCTGCTGATCGCCAATCGCGGCGAGATCGCGCTGCGCATCCACCGCGCGTGTCACGAGATGGGCATCCAGACGGTAGCGGTGCACTCCACCGCCGATGCCGATGCGATGCACGTCCGGCTCGCCGATCAGGCGATCTGCATCGGGCCGCCGGCAGCGGCCGAGAGCTATCTCAACATTCCCAACATCATCTCGGCAGCCGAGATTTCGGGCGCGGACGCGATCCATCCGGGCTACGGCTTCCTGTCGGAGAACGCGAAGTTCGCCGAGATCGTCGAGGCGCACGGGCTGATCTTCGTCGGCCCCAAGCCCGAACATATCCGCACGATGGGCGACAAGGTCGAGGCCAAGCGCACCGCCGGCGCGCTCGGCCTGCCGCTGGTGCCGGGGTCCGACGGCGCGATCAGCGATATCGTCGAAGCGCGCGCGATTGCCGACCGGATCGGCTACCCGGTCATCATCAAGGCGGCGTCGGGCGGCGGCGGGCGCGGCATGAAGGTGTGCGCGTCCGAGGATGAGCTGGAAACGCTGATGCAGCAGGCCGGCCGCGAGGCGAAGGCCGCGTTCGGCGATGCCACCGTCTATCTCGAAAAGTACCTCGGCAACCCGCGTCACATCGAGTTCCAGGTGTTTGGCGACGGCAACGGCAACGCCATCCACCTCGGCGAGCGCGACTGCTCGCTCCAGCGCCGCCACCAGAAGGTGCTGGAGGAAGCCCCCTCGCCCGTACTCGGGCCTGAGGATCGCGCGCGGATGGGCGGCATCGTCGCCAAGGCGATGGCCGACATGGCCTATCGCGGCGCCGGCACGATCGAGTTCCTGTGGGAAGACGGCGAGTTCTACTTCATCGAAATGAACACGCGCCTTCAGGTCGAGCATCCGGTGACGGAAGCGATCACCGGCATGGATCTGGTGCGCGAACAGATCCGCATTGCCGAAGGGCATCCGCTCTCGGTCACGCAGGACGAGCTGGAGTTTCGCGGCCACGCAATCGAATGCCGCATCAACGCCGAGGACCCGCGCACCTTCGCGCCGTCCCCCGGCAAGGTCGATTACTTCCACGCACCGGGCGGCATGCATGTGCGCGTCGATAGCGGCCTGTATGCGGGCTATCGCATCCCGCCATATTACGATTCGATGATCGCCAAGCTGATCGTCTACGGCCGCACCCGCGAGGGCTGCCTGATGCGGTTGCGGCGCGCACTCGAGGAGTTCGTGATCGACGGCGTGAAGACGACGATCCCGCTGCATCAGGCACTGCTCGACGATCCCGAGTTTCAGGCCGGCGACTATACGATCAAGTGGCTGGAGGATTGGCTCGCGCGACCGGAAAATCTGGGCTGAGCCTTTCCGCTTGACGACCGTCCCACTGACCTTACCCACGCAATTCGGTCGGCACGGTTAGTGGGGCCGGTCCTTCTCGAACTTGCTCGCGACGCCGCATCCCGGTGGTGTCGCCTGCCGCGACCGGAGCGCGGTGAAGACACCGCACACTTGCCCAACCCCGCCCCCGCTCCCTAAGGTGCCCGTGATCCGGGAGAACACGACATGGCCGTCATCGCCGACTTGAAGGCGCTCACCCGCGCGCAGAAAAGCTCGATCTGGGCGAGCTATCTCGGCTGGACGCTCGATGCGTTCGATTTCTTCCTGATGGTGTTCATGTTCTCCGCCGTCGCGAAGGAATTCGGCACCGACGTCAAGACCACCGCCGAAGCGACGTTCTTCACCCTCGCCGCGCGGCCGTTCGGCGCGTTCGTGTTCGGGCTGGCCGCCGATCGCTTCGGGCGGCGGCCGGTGATGATGATCGTCATCCTCGCCTTCTCCGCCTTCTCGGTGCTGTCGGCATTCGCCTGGTCGCTCACCTCGCTGTTCGTGATCCGCTTCCTGTTCGGCTTCGCGATGGGTGGCGAATGGGGCATCGGCGCCAGCCTTGTCATGGAGAGCATCCCGCCCAGGATGCGCGGCTTCGTCTCGGGCCTGCTGCAATCGGGTTATCCGTCGGGCTATTTCCTCGCCAGCCTCGTGTTCTTCCTGTTGTTCGACCGGATCGGCTGGCGCGGCATGTTCCTGATCGGGGTGATCCCGGCGATCCTGGTGTTCCTGATCCGCATGCACGTCGAGGAAAGCCCGGCGTACGAGGCGCTTTCCGAGAAGCCGCGCGTCAATCCGTTCGCCGCACTCGCCGCCAACTGGAAGATCGCGCTGTACCTCGTCGTGCTGATGACCGCGTTCAACTTCTTCAGCCACGGCACGCAGGATATCTACCCGACCTTCCTGAAGGCGCAGCACCACCTCTCGACGCAGACCGCCGGCCTGATCGCGATGGTGATGAACGCGGGCGCGATCGTCGGCGGGATCGGCTTCGGCATCTGGTCGGAACGGATCGGCCGCAAGCGCGCGATCATCATCGCATGCCTGTGCGCGGTGCCGGTCATCCCGCTGTGGGCGTTCTCGGTCACGCCGGTGATGCTGGCGGCGGGCGCGTTCCTGATGCAGGTCGCGGTGCAGGGCGCGTGGGGGATCGTGCCGGTTCACCTCAACGAACTGTCGCCGGCGGCGGTGCGCGGGATGTTTCCGGGGTTCGCCTATCAACTCGGCAACCTGATCGCGGCGCGTAACGCCGTCATCCAGGCTGACATCGCCGAGCGGCACGGCGGCGACTATGGCCTCGCGCTGGCGATGGTGGCGGGCATTACACTCGTCGTCATCATCGTCTGGACCGCGATCGGGCCGGAGCGGCGCGACGTGGATTTCGTCAAGGAGGCGGAAGCATGAAGGCGACGATCTGGCATAATCCGCGCTGCGGCACCTCGCGAAACACGCTGGCGATCCTTGAGGGGACGCCCGGCGTCGAGGTCGAGGTGACCGAATACCTCAAGACCCCGCCGAGCCGCGACAGGCTCGCGGCGCTTTATGCACGCGCCGGGATGACGCCAGCGGAAGGCGTCCGGGCCAAGGAAGCCACCGATCGCGGACTGGACGTCGCCACGATGCGCGACGACGCGGTCCTCGATGCAATGATGCGTGATCCGATCCTGATCCAGCGCCCGCTCGTCGAGACCGAACGCGGCGTTGTCCTCGCCCGCCCGCCCGAAGCGGTGCGCGCCATCCTCTGATCGTTCGGCGGCGTCGCTCTGTCCGCATCGTGGTTGAACCTGGTGCTTCACTCGGCGGCCGTGGTCTGCTCGATCACGAGCCTGCGCGCCGCGATCGGACACGCTTACGCCGACGAAACGAACCGGCTCGGCGCGTAGCGGCGAGGATCGATTGCGCCAGCAGGCGAATCGGGCGGCCCGCCCAGCAGCAACCCGGCCGCCAGCGCGGCTGCCGCCGGCGCGGTCTGGATGCCGAACCCGCCCTGCCCCGCGCACCAGAAGAAGCCGGGCACGGCGGAATCGAAGCCGTAGACCGGCAATCGGTCCGGTGCGAAAGTCCGCAGGCCGGCCCAGCGCCGCTCCACCTTCGTCACGCGCCAGTCGACCACATGCTCAAGCCGATGGATCGCCAGCGCGACATCCAGATCCTCCGGTTGTGCGTCGCACGGCAGGCACGCGGTTTCGTCATGCGGGCTAAGCCACAGCCGCCCGTCCGCCGCCGGCTTGAAGTAGAAGCCACCGGCGATGTCGACCACCAGCGGCAGATCGGCGGGGACAGGGGGATCGGTCAGCAACTGGATCATGGTACGCCGATACGGCTGCACGCCGATCGGCGCTGCTCCGGCAAGGCGCGCGACTGCATCGGCCCACGCACCGGCCGCATTGACGAGAATGTCGGCCCGGTAGGTCGCGCCACCGGCCTCCAGCGCCCATCCCGCGCCGTCCCGTACGGCCGAGCGCAGCGGCGCGCTGGTCACCAGCGCCGCCCCCGCCCGACGGGCCGCGGCAAGGTAGTGGGCGTGAAGCGCCGCCACGTCGATATAGGTGCTGCTCGGTTCAGCGATGCCGAGCGTCCAGTCGGGTCTTAGCCCGGGGATCCACGCGGCCGGATCGACCCGATCAAGCGTGATGCCGCTGCCCGCAAAGTCCGCCAGAAACGTATCACCCGCCGCCACATCCTTCGTCCGCCCGATGTGCAGCGCACCAAGCGGATCAAGGAAGCCGCCGGCCCGCAGGAACGGCCCCGACGCAGTGGTGAGCGGTTGCACCCCGGGCCCGCCATACGTCTCCGACCAGAACGCGGCGGAGCGACCGGTCGCATGATATCCGGGCGCATCCTCCGCCTCGATCAACAGCACGCGCGCACGGTTGCCGATAGCCGCCGCCAGACTGGCGCCCGCCATCCCGGCCCCGACGATCGCCACGTCGTAGCCGGTCATTCGCCACCTCGTAGCCGCGCCCCGAGGAAAGAATCGATCTCCCCCAGCGCGCGGTTTCGCACCGCGTCGACCTCGCGCAGGATTTCGTGCGCGCACTCCCGGCCGAAGCGCACCAGCCGCACATCGGGCAGTTCCGCAGCCACCCGAACCGCCGCACGCGCCGACACGAGCTTGTCGTGATCGGCGACCAGCATCAGCGTAGGTATCCGTATTTCACGGAGCCGCGGATCGCGCCGCATCGCCCGCGTGGAGGCGAATGCCTCCGCCAGCCAGCGCCAGCTCGGCGGACCCAACAGCAGGTCGGGTCGTGCTTTCTGCCAGTAGATCTCATCCTGATACCGGTCGTTGTCGTGGGTCAGCAACGCCTCGCGGGTTTCGGTGGTCGCGGGGATTTCGTTGCCGCGCCACGCCCGCCGCGCGGGATCGCCGATGCGGCCGAACAACCGCGCACCCCATTCACCGAAACCTGCGCCGATCGGGCTGTTCAGCCCCAGCATCGGTGCCACCAGCACAGCAGCATCGGGGGAAATCGCGCCCTCCGTCATCGCACGGAGGACAAGATGTCCGCCCATCGAATGACCGATCGCAACACGCGGCCCCACAGCCGCGGCACTCCACACCCGCCAGAACTGCTCGAAATCATCGATGTAGAGCGCGAAGCTATCGACATGCCCAACATGGGCATCGGGTGAGCACCGCCCCGAACCACCCTGCCCGCGCCAGTCGAATGCGGTGACAGACCAGCCCTGCGCATGCCAATGCGCCAGCGTCTCGAGGTATTTCTCGAACACATCGCCACGCCCAGCCTGAAACAGGATGCTGCCGCGCGGGCGTCCCTCCGCCGGCCAGTCGAACCGACGCAAAGCCCAGCTGTCGGGCGCGCACCAGCGGCCCACCGTCGCGCCGGCAGGAATGGCGCGGCGATAAAGTTGCGGCGACAGCATCGGCCTTGGTTACTTTTTTGAAAGCCATCCCGTCTAGGAGCTTTTCCGATGGGTGGGACAATCATCGCTTTTCTGCCGGGCGCCCTCGCGCTCCTGCTGGTGTGGGCCGGGATCGAGGATGCACGCACCCGCGAGATCGCCAACTGGAAGAACCTCGCGATCGCGTTGCTCGCGCCGCTGTGGTGGTGGGCAAGCGGCATGGCGCCGTGGCCCGACATGGCGCTGCAACTAGGCGTCGCCGCGATCGTGTTCGCGTTGTTCTGCGGTGTCTTCGCGTTCGGCTGGATGGGCGGCGGCGACGTCAAGATGATCGGCGCGCTCGCACTGTGGTTCCCGTTCCAGTTGCTGGTGTGGATGCTGGTGGTGATGTCGATCGCCGGCGGCGTCCTGACCGTGTTGATGCTGTTCGATCGCGGCGCGCGACAAGGCGGCGAAATCGAGATTCCCTATGGTGTCGCAATCGCCTTCGCCGCTTTGTTGGCGCTGCGTGAACTGCATCTTAACCACTCTCCTATAATGGTTTGAGCCGGATTTTTACCGGGCGTCGAAAGGCCTGAGATGAATAGTCGCAAGATCTTTTTGCTATTGGGAGCGCTCGTCGTTGCCGCCGTTACGGCGTTCATGGCGCGCAGCCTGATCGTCGGTGCACCGGCGCCCCAGGCCGCCGCCGCAATTGCCGCGGCCCGTGTCGATGGACCGGAAGTGCTGGTGGCGACGCGTTCGCTGCCGGTCGGCACCATCCTCGATGCGACGGCGGTGAAGTACCAGCCGTGGCCGAAGGAGCTGGTCGAGAACGCTTACTTCATCCACCAGGGCGGGTTCGATTCCAAGACGCTCCTGGGTACGGTGGTGCGCAATCCGATCACCGCTGGCCAACCGATCACGCAGGGCGCACTGGTCAAACCGGGCGATCGCGGCTTCCTTGCCGCCGCGCTCGGCGCCGGAATGCGGGCGGTTACCGTCCCCGTTTCGCAGCAGAGCAGCGTCGCAGGGTTCGTCTTTCCGGGCGATCGCATCGATCTCGTGCTGACGCAGAACGTCGTCGGCGGCGGTGACGGCGCGCCGCTGAAGGTGGCGGAGACGATCATGCGCAACCTGCGCGTGCTCGCCACCGATCAACGCACCGACAATACCGTCGACGAAAACGGCAAGACGCAGGTCCGCACCTTCTCGATGGTGACGCTCGAGGCGACACCGAAGATGGCGGAACAGATCGCCGTCTCACAAACGCTGGGCGCGCTGTCGCTGTCGCTGCGCAGCCTGGCGGACAATCAGTCCGAACTCGATCAGGCGATCGCCAGTGGCGCGGTCAACGTGCCGAGCGGCAGCGATCCTAAGGCGGAAAAAGCGATGATCGCCAAGGTCGCCGCACAGCCTAGCGCGGGCAGTTCATCGTTTGAAACGGGTGCCGACGTGTCGCGGTTCCAGCGCAGCACCGTACCGGGCAAGCCGATCGACACATCGACGCCGGCGGGGATCGCAGCCGCCACGAAGGGGCCGGTCGTGCGGGTCGCGCATGGCAATACCGTGACCGATGTCGCGGTTGGGGGGAAGAAGTAAGATGCGCACTGTATCGAAGACGATCGGCTGGCCGCTGGCCGTCGCGCTGGCGGCGGGGGCCGCCACCGCCGCGCCGCACAAGCGCCTCGCACCGTTCACACCCAACCGCACGACGTCCGCTGCGGCCACGTCCGGCAGCGTCTTGCAGGTGGGCACCGGTCGCGGTCGCCTCATCAACCTGCCCCGCCCGATCACCGATGTATTCGTGGCAAGCGACGCGATCGCCGACGTACAGGTCCGCTCGCCGACGCAGCTCTACATCTTCGGCAAGGGCACCGGCGAAACGACGGTGTCGGCCACGGCCGCAGGCGGCGCGGTCGTCTATGCGGCGACGGTTCGTGTCGGCAACAACTTCGACACGATCCAGCAGATGCTAAACCTCGCAATGCCGGACGCGCACATCACCGCGACGACGATGAACGGGCTGGTGCTGCTTACCGGCACGATCAACAGTCCGGGCGACGGCGCCGAGGCCGAGCGGCTGGTCCAGTCCTTCGTGGGCGACAGCATCAAGGTGCTGTCGCGGCTGAAAACCTCGACACCGCTTCAGGTCAACCTGCAAGTCCGCTTCGCCGAAGTGAGCCGCAGCTTCATCAAAAACATCGGTGTGAACCTCAGCACGTATGACAAGGCGGGCGGGTTCCGCTTCGGCCTGGGCCAGGGTCGCGGCGCCGCGACGCAATATTTTCCCGCGGGTGGTCTGTTTACCGGCGGGACCAAGGCGAGCGAGGGACAGAGCCTGATTACCACGGCTGCAAGCGGCACCACCATCGGCGCAGCAGGCCACCTGCTCGGGCTCGATCTGATCTCCTCGCTCGATCTCGGCGAAACTGACGGTCAGGTGACGACGCTCGCCAACCCGAACCTCACGGCGCTGTCCGGCGAAACCGGTACGTTCCTCGCGGGCGGCGAAATACCGATCCCGATTAGCCAAGGCCTGGGTGCGGTTTCCGTCGAGTTCAAGTCTTACGGCGTCAGTCTCGCCTACACGCCGACTGTCCTGTCAGACGGCCGCATCTCGCTGCGCGTGCGTCCCGAAGTATCGCAGTTGACCGCGGAAGGCGCGGTCACGCTCAACGGTACGACAATCCCGGCGCTGACCACCCGGCGTGCCGAGACGACAGTGGAACTCGGCTCCGGCCAAAGCTTCATGATCGCCGGTTTGCTCCAGAACGATCACAACAACTCGATCACCAAGGCGCCTGGCGTCGGCGATTTGCCCGTGCTCGGCGCGCTGTTCCGCTCGAACGCGTTCAAGCGGAACGAGACCGAACTGGTTATCGTGATCACCCCGTATCTCGTCAAACCGGTCGACGCGAACCAGATCGTGCTGCCGACCGACGGCTACAAGGCACCGACTGATCTCAATCAGATCCTGACCGGGCAGTTGGGCGGCGGCACCACCGGCGGGCAAAGGCCCAAGCCGACGCTCGCCGCACCGGTCACGCAGCCTGGCCTGGGCGCGGTTGCACCGATGCCGTTTGCGCCGTCGCAGCCCGGCCTCCCCGCCCCGCTCGACAAGGCTCAGGCCATGACCGCACCGGCATCCAAGAAATCCGCCGCAGTCGCCACGCCCGGCTTCGACTCCAACTGATGTTTTCTCGCAAGGACTTCGCCATGCGCAAACAATGGATCCTGATTGCGGCACTCGCCGCCGGAGCATGCACCGGGACGCAGAACCGCGGCCTCGAATCGGTTCACCAGCCGGTCGTATCGCGCAATGACTACGTGTTCGACGTGGCGACGACCCGCAGCGGCCTCGCGCCCGGTGAGGCGCAGCGGCTGGCCGGCTGGATGGCGGCGCTGCGGCTCGGCTACGGGGACCATGTCGCGATCGACGACCCGAGCGGCTACGCGCCCGCCGCGCACGACCAGGTCGCGACGCAGGTCGCCCGCTATGGCCTGCTGCTGTCGGACGACGCGCCGATCACTGATGCACCGCCGGCACCCGGCATGCTCCGCGTCGTGGTCAGCCGGATGAAGGCGGCCGTGCCCGGCTGCCCCGATTTCACCCGCGTCAGCCAGCCAAACTTTGAAAATCACACCGGCTCGAACCAGGGTTGTGCAATCAACTCCAACCTCGCCGCGATGGTCGCCAATCCGATGGATCTGGTGCGGGGCCAGTCCGGCAGCGGCATGACCGACACGCTCGCCGCGACCAAGGCGA
>Ga0265798_10003030_pt1 | contig 24224 bp, 16 predicted proteins | sample P3T30metagenome_FD_192430 | JGI IMG/M metagenome (GOLD analysis project Ga0265798, IMG submission 192430) | Plant litter microbial communities from East Loma Ridge, Irvine, California - P3 T30 | ecosystem: Environmental > Terrestrial > Plant litter > Unclassified | place: USA: California...
GGTCGCCGTCGTACTGATCTTGCCCTGCATCTCCCGTTCGAGTGCGTTGCGCACCATCTGCGCCGGCAATGCCTTGACGAACAGCAAGCGGCGCAAGGGATAGTCTCCGGACTGTCTGGACAGCTTGGCGGCCAGCAGTTTGCGGTACTCGCCACCCACATCCGCATCATTGACCACCTCGCGCACCTGGTGCGTGGTCGGTACAGCCATGATCAGCGAGGGCGGGTCGAGGCTGATGTGCATCTCGCTCTACACCGACCCGGAGAATTGGCTGATCGCCCATTCGGTCAGGGTTTTCGTCCGGCTGACGAGCGTACCGGTACCGAGCATGCCGCCAATGCTGACCCCGCCGCCGCTGGTGTCGGTCAGCTTGATCACGACCCGATCAGGATCACTGGGGCCTCCTGGCCAGACCTTGGCCATGGAGGCGCGCAGACGGTCTCGCGAGAAATCGTCGATGAAGGGGATTTGCGCCAGATAATTGCTTTTCCTGTTGGCGGTTGCCAGGCAGCGTCCGAGAATGTCGGCGTAGCGGGCGAGTTGGCTGGCGCTAGCGCGCTGGATCCAGGGGGGTAGCAGCTCGGCAAGCTGCACGTTCGCCGCATCGACGGCCAGACGGTCCAGGCCAACGGTGAGCATGTTGTCGGCGCGGCTGTAGTCTGCATTGCGCTGGAACAGCGTGGCGGAAAACCCGCATTGGACGGCCAGCGCCATGTTGACGCCCAGACCGGTCAGCTGACGATGGCTTTCCAGCGCATCGAGCTCGGTAATGAAATCGCCGGTCAGCGCACGGGTTTCCACGTGAATGCCGGAGACGGGAGCGGCCTGGAAGTGTTCCAGGACTGTCGCGATAAAGGCCGGATCCAGGCCGTTGAGCCAGCGGGTACGGGCGTGCGGATGACGGGCCGAAGCCGCCACGGTTTTCTTCAGTTGCTGCAGCGAGTCGAAGGCGAACAGCCCGTGGTCGCCGGACCACATCAATACCGGGCTTGCAGGCTTTGAATGGCAGTGCAGCACGAACATGTCGGCCAGCGGGATGGTGTTCGTTTCTGAAGGCACCCGCAAATAGATGGCATGCACGTCGGTGTCGGCAGCATTGCGCAAACGGGCCGTGGGATAGTCGAGTGCAGTGGCGAGCAGTTGCAGCAGTGTCTCGTCGATGCTGCCCTCACGCCGGGCGACGGCCAGGCTGGTGCGCAGGCCGAGTTCACGCAATGCCCGCCGTTGACCTGGCAAGTCATAGGCACCCAGGCAAGGTGGTTGCGGTGCGGACATCTGCCGGCGCACCAGGCCGCGGTAGGTTTTCGTCAGTGCCGGACTGCAGGCCAGCACGAGTTGTTCTATATGCTCGACGTCGGGCCAGTTGAGCTCGATGCCTGCCAGGTTCAGCACTCGATCCGCCGAGGTCAGTGGCGCGATGATGGCGCCGCTGGTCCGCTCCAGAAAGTAGTCGACCAGCCCGATAGCCGCCAACTCCGGTGCTCCATCAATGTGGAGACGCAACTCGTCGGCCGGTAGCGGGGACTGCATCGCCAGCAGGCCGGGTGCGAACAACAGGCGCACACCGTCTTTGACCGGGGAGACGCAGTGCATGGTCGATCGCTGCCAGCTGCGCAGGGTCTCGATCTGCAGCAGCCAGTTGCTCTTGGCCTGATTCGTGGAAGGCTCGACTGCCTGCAGGGCCAGGGCGGTGATCGGCCGCTCGCCACTGAGCCAGTGCAGCCGAGGGTGTGCCAGCTTGCGCAGATCCAACGCTTCGGCCACCGCCAGCAGCGGAGAAGGGCGCAGGGCTGACGTGTTGCCGAACACCTCCTGCACCCGGCGCCGTTGCAAGTCGATCAAGCCGTCGGCCAGGGTGTGGAACGCTTGCCCGGTCAGTGCCAGGCGCTGGGGTACAGGCCGAATCATCGCGTTGAACAATGCTCGATCGCCTTTGATCAGCCGCAGGCTGTCGCTCGCCCCGGCGACCAGCCCTTGCAGGTAGTCACCCAGCGCCTGCAGGTCGGCACAATGCGACAGACCCTGGTCCGTGCTGAAGATGTAGTAGCCGAGGCTGGCCTGGTCGGCGTCGCTGATGATCAGCGTGCCTGGCCAGGCCACGGGCTCGTCGTTCAGCGCCTGGTCGGCGTTGAACCGAAGGGTTTCCAGGCGCAAACCGGCAGGCGCTGGCGATGTCACCACCGATTTCAGCAGCTCCAGTTGCGCGTTGCTCGCATGCAGATGGCTTTGCGCCTCGAGCACTGCACTCAGGTAGGCAGTTTGCAGGCTACGGCCCAGGCCATCGCGCAGGCTGCCGCGCTCGTTGTCGGGGTTGGCGCGCCAGAAGTCGGCCAGCGCAGCGCTGTAGTTTTTCGCCAATCGTGAGTTGGTGGCCATCAGCGTACTGCGGTAGCAGAGCGCATCGGCGTCACTCAACGTCTGTCCATAGACGCCGAGGAAACGATGTTCGCAGTCGGGTTGCGGTGAGTCGGCGAGCAGGTCCAGAGCGGTATCGAGCAAGCGCTGCACGTTGACCACTGCCTGAGTCTGGCGGTCGACACGATGCACTTTGTGGCTGCGCGGGATGATCGGGTCGCTGGCAGGCATCGCAGTGCGCAGCGCTGCGGTGAGGTCTCGGTCGAGGATATCGCCAAGCAGCGGCAACTGATGCCAGGTACGGTCGATGGCTTTCAGGCGCCGCGCTTGCGCCAGAATGATCGCTTTCATCCAGCGCTTGAACGGTGATTGGGTCACCGACACCCATTTCGGCTCGCGCGTGCTGGTCAGCCGAGCACCGGCTTCGCCCTGCAACCGCGCCAACAGGGCATCGCGCAGGGCGGCGCTGCTGGTGAACGGCAGGATGCCTGTGAGTGGCGAGTAATAGTAGGCCGCCGCAAGGTCCGGATCGGTGCGCGTGATGCGCAGTCCGCAGAACACGCCGGGATCGGCATTGCCCAGCAGGCAGACCTGCATGTCCGGCGCAATGGTGGGGCTATCTGGCAGGCCCCGCAGCCAGTCGTACTCGATGACGCTCAGTTGTTCGCTTTCAAATGCCTGGGTGAGGTGGCGGGACATGCACTGGGCAAGTTGACGCGAGTGAAACCAGGGGAGGGTATTGACCATGATGCGCTCCATCGAAGGAACAGGCGGCAGGTGCCGGCCTGAGAGCGGTCAAGGCTAGGGCGATGCAGGCGTACCATGGCTGTACATATGTGGCGAGGGGAGACATACGGATGAGGCTTGAGACGCACCTGCCCCGAGGCGTGGTCGGGGCAGGTGGGGTGGTGCGGTGAAGCGCAGGTCTGGACCGGGAACAATCAGACCGGGAACAGTTCGCTCAGCTTCATGGCCAGCATCATGTCGCCTTCGGCGCGCAGCTTGCCGCCCATGAACGCCTGCATGCCGTCGGTTTCGCCGCTGACGATACCCTTGAGGGTTTCGCTGTCCATGACCAGGGTCACGTTGGCGTCCGGGTTTTCGCCTTCCTGCAGCTCGCAGGTACCGTCTTTCACCAGCAGGGCGTACTGCTTGTCTTCGTCGGTGATGTTGAATCCGAATACCAGGTCCAGGCCTTTGGCGGCCTCTGGATTGAACTTGGCTTTCATGGCGTGTACGGCGTCGGCTACGGAGGTCATGGTGCGGTCCTTTTGTTGGAGGGGTGCAATGATCGCGAGGGCCTGGGCGGCCTGGCTCGATAGGGCAGTGAAAGTCCTGCGAGGTTAGGGGGGGTATCGGCGCCTGTCAACGGATAATCATACGTGCGTTTGAATGGCTCGTTTGATGCCGAGCGTTTCCCGGCTGGCCCAAGGCTTTGCCCCCCGGTATGCTGGGCTCATTCCATCGTCCCCCTGGCTTGGCGGGCGTCATGCATGTAAGGAGTCACCGTGGAGTTTTTCGCCGATTACGCCGGGTTTCTGATCCGCACCGTCACCCTGGTCGTTGCCATCCTGGTGGTGTTGGCCGCCATCGCGTCGCTGCGCGCCAAGGGCCGGCGCAAACCGGCCGGCCAGTTGCAGGTCAGCAAGCTCAATGACTTCTACAAGGGCCTGCGCGAGCGGCTCGAAGCCGGTCTGTTCGACAAGGACAAGCTCAAGGCCTTGCGCAAGGAACAGGCGAAGAACGAGAAGAAAGCCAAGAAGAAAAAGCCCGACAGCAAGCACCGGGTCTTCGTCCTGGACTTCGATGGCGACATCAAGGCTTCCGCCACCGAAAACCTGCGTCATGAAATCACCGCACTGCTGACCCTGGCCACCCCCAACGACGAGGTCGTGCTGCGCCTGGAAAGCGGCGGCGGCATGGTCCACAGCTACGGCCTGGCGTCCTCGCAACTGGCGCGCATCCGCCAGGCCGGTGTGCCGCTGACCGTGTGCATCGACAAGGTTGCCGCCAGCGGCGGCTACATGATGGCCTGCATCGGCGAGAAGATCATCAGCGCGCCGTTCGCCATCCTCGGGTCCATCGGCGTGGTCGCGCAGTTGCCCAACGTCAACAAGCTGTTGAAGAAGCACGACATCGATTTCGAGGTGCTCACCGCCGGCGAGTACAAGCGCACCTTGACCGTGTTCGGCGAGAACACCGAGAAGGGCCGGGAGAAATTCCAGGAAGACCTCGACGTCACCCACAAGCTGTTCAAGAGTTTCGTTGCCCACTATCGCCCGCAGTTGTCGATCGACGATGTGGCGACCGGCGAGGTCTGGCTCGGCGTGGCGGCGCTCGACAAGCAGCTGGTCGACGAGCTCAAGACCAGCGACGAATACCTGGCCGAACGCGCCAGGCAAGCCGAGGTGTTCCATCTTCATTACGCCAAGGCCAAGAGCCTGCAGGAGCGCGTAGGGCTGGCAGCCAGCGGCTCGGTCGAGCACCTGGCCGGCAAGGCCTGGGAGAAGCTCAGCCAGCAGCGTTTCTGGTAACGTCCAGCGTTATGTAACACCGGGCGCTTCGGGCGCCTTGCTCCACTGGGCCATCTGCGGCATGTCGCCGTGGATTACCCGGATTGGAGCTTGCTCTTGGTTACCCCAGCACCCGCGCTGCATGTCAGCGACACCCCCGCCCATTACCCTGTCATCGCCAAGCATGTCCCGGACTGGTTGCGAAAGGCGGAGCCAGTGGCCATTCGCGCCTACGAGAAAGCCTTGCGCCAGAACCGCGCGAGCCAGGCGACTGCGCAGTATCTGGCGAAAGATTTCGTCGGTCCGGCCGAGTTCGTCGGCGCCCGTCTGCAATCGGCCTTCGACGCTGCCTTCGGTGCAGCGGGCGCTGTCGATGTCACTCGCGCCGAATGGGTCGAATTCGACCGTGGCTCGGCGATTCTCGGCCGACCGCTCAGTGTGCGGCGGCGTACGTTGCTGGAAGCGGCCATGGCCAATTTCAGTGAAGACGAAGCCAGCCCCGGCCACTTCACCGGCGGCACGCTGCTGCTGCAACCCGATGCCCTGCAATTGCGGCTCGAAGAGCACGGCCTGCGCTGGAGCTACGGTTGGCACTATCAGGCCAAGGACACGATCGCGGTACAACCTCACCAGTTCGCCCGGCTGTGCCGCGACCTGGATCTGGGCCGTGCCTACCAGCAACGCTTCGATGAGGTGTTCAAGCCCACGGCGCTCAGAAGCCAATGGGTCACGGGTGCATTTCGCGCCAATATACGCAGCGAACTGGCCGTGCAGGCGCAGCAGGCGTTGCTGCGCGGCCAGCTCGATGCGCAAGCCTGCAGCGTGGTGCAGCAGCTGCTGGCAGATACGCCGGGTGAGGTGAAGTGGCAGGGTCAGCCAGTGATATTGTGCGATCTGCGCGGTTTGGTCACTTGGGTGCACAGCGGCACGACGTTGCACGGTGTGGTGTCCATCCAGACCAGCACGCAATCCAGTGCACCGTGCATCGTCTATATGCCTGGTGCTGGCGATGGTGCCTTCAAGCAGTACCCCAGCTTCGACGCGTTCAGTGCCGACCTGCGTGCGAAGTTGCGTGACGGTGCCTTCCAGGGCTGGTTTGCGGGGTTCGTGGCCGAGCCCGACCGCCGCGAGTTCTTTCTCAGGCTGAACAACACGTTGCGTCCGCAACGTGTCGAGTGGGGCATTGCACAGGGTCCACTGGATGATCCGGATGCCGATATCGGTCTGCGCCGCACCACCAGTGCCCAGGCTTTGGTGCCGCTGCTGCACGAGGCCATGCTGGCCAAACGCGCGGCGGATGCGCGCTACTTCGTTGTACCGACTGCCGAGATCGACGCCGCCGAGCGGCAGGCGCGCTGGATGCACTACCTGCAGCAGGGCGTGACGCTGCTCAATGTTGCCGCTTTGTCGGTGCCGGCCCTCGGTGCGTTGATGGCCGCCGTCGGCACCGTTCAACTGCTTGGCGAGCTGTTCGTCGGCATGGACGACTGGACCCACGGACAGACCGAAGAAGCGGCAGCTCATTTTTTCGCCGTCGCGGTCAATCTCGCTGTGGTGGGCGCCACGGTCGCAGGCGGCGTGGCCCTGGCGCGGTCGCCGTTCGTGGCCGGCATGCTGCCGGTCGTCGACCGAGCCGGGCGCACCCGCCTGTGGCCGACCACCCTGGAAGCGTTCGCGGCCAGCGAGCAGCTTCCGCAGACGCTGGTGCCCGATGCGCAGTGGCAGTACGCGCACGGGGGCAGCCACTACATCAAGCACGATGGACTGTTCTACCGACAAAGCTTCGAGGCCAGTAGCGCAAGGTGGTACATCGAACATCCTGCGGCCGACGTCGAGTATCGCCTGGCCTTGACCCACAACGGTGAAGGCGCCTGGCGCGTGGCCCACGAAGATCCAGGGCAATGGACTGCCGTGCAGGCGCTGCGTCGATTCGGCCCTGCGCTGGACGGGCTGGATGATGCCGCGCTGCAACGGGTGCGCCAGGTCAGCGGAATCAGCGGGCGTCAGTTGCGCGATCTGCATCGTCGCGGCGGCAAGCTCCCGGCGCTGGTCAAGGCGTGCGCCGATGACCTGCGCGCCGAACGGGCCTTGCTGGCGCTTCCCGCGAGTGAGCGTACGGCCGCTCTGGCGCGTTTGCGCGAAGCAGCACCAGCGATACCTGTCGGGCATCCGGCGGCCGCCTTGCTTCGCGATTTTCCCCGCCTGCCGCAGGTGGTTGCCGAAGAGATAGCGGCCGGCGCCAACGACCGCGAACGGGCACAGCTGATTGCCGCTGCCCGCGTTCCGCTGCGCTTGGCCACCCAGGCACGCTGGAGCCTGTGGGAGGCGCAGCTCAATCGAGCCATCCTCGGCCTCACTGGCGCCGGCGATGCACGCACCGCCAGGCTGCGCCAGGGCCTGACGGCGGCCATGAGCGAGCAACAACAGCGCACTGTTTCGCCGCAGAAACTCTTGGCCCTGGCAGCCGGGGATCGCCTGCGGGCCGCCCGGCTCATTGGCCAGCGCCGGCCCAAGGCCTTCACGGCGCCCGAGCGCATCGCGGGGCACCGCTGGGGTTATCGTCTCAGCGGTCGTGGTGGCAGCCAGGACGAACTGGCGCAACCTGTGCGTCCCCTCAGCGCCGCTCGCCAGCAGGCACGCTTCGACGAAGGGCGGCGGCTGGATGCCTCCCTGGCCCACTGGGCCCAGGAAAGCACCACCACGCCAGGTGCCGATGGGCAACCCGTTGCGGTCGCCAGCGCAGATCGCGAGCTGGCGCGGCAGCGCATCATGGCTTCCTGGCGCGGCGAGGCACCCCTGGCCGAGGACGGTGCCGGTGAAATGTCGCAAGTGCTCGATCTCTCGGAGTTGCGCATTGGTGCGCTGCCGGTGCTGGAAGGCGACTTTTCCCGGGTTCGCTATCTGTCGCTGGAACAGTGCGACCTGACCGAGCTGACGCCCGGGTTTCTGGAAATGTTCACCCAACTGGAACACCTGGAGTTGCAAAGCAATTACCTGACGCGGATCCCGCCCGGTGTCACGGCGCTTAGCGAACTGCAGATGATCGCGCTCGACGACAACCGCCTGCGGGCCTCGCCAACGATGTTCGATGAGGTGGCCACACTGCCTGGCCTGCACGCACTGGTGCTGCGCGACAACCCCATGCAGATTCCCCCGACCGCCGTGCAGCGCCTGGCCAGCCTGTCCTCGTTGCGCTACCTGGCCCTGGACAACACCGATGGCCAGGCGATGGCCGAGCACCTGCCCATTCTTGCCAGGCTGCCCAACCTGGAAAGCCTGTGGGTGGGCCGCAACGGCATGACCCTGACGCCCCAGGCCATGCAGGCGCTGGGCAGCCTGCAAACGCTGGACTACCTGGACCTGTCGGGGAATCCGGTGGGCCCGCACCTGGACCTGAGCCTGCTTCAGGCCATAGGCGGGCTGCGCCTGCGCGATTGTCAGCTGCAGCAGTGGCCTGTCGGCTTGACCGGCCTGATGGACCGTCAACCGCTGCGCCTGCGCTGGGTCGAGCTGGACGACAATCCCATCGTCGAGGTGCCCGAGCTGCACACGCTGGCGTTCTTCCGAGGCGAGCCACAAGTGCCACGCCCGCTGGGTCTTTCTTTCGCCCACTTGAGCGCCGTTGCGGTCAGCCGCCTGCAGGCCGTGGGCGTGGTCTTCGACTACCTGCAGATACTGGCGCAAGCGGCCGACGGCGAGGCTGCGGCGCGACTGGCCAGGCTGCGTGCGATGCCGGGCAGCCGGCGCTTCATGCAGCTGCTGGGCAGGCTCAGCGATACCGCAGACTACCGTCTGGTCCCCGCCAACCTGGCCGAGCGGGCCTGGAAAGTGATCGACGCGGCAGCTGCGTCGAGCTCGCTGCGCGAGCAATTGTTCGCCATCGCCCAGCGCCCGGACACCTGCGGTGATCAGGTGATGGCACTGTTTGCCGACCTGGAACAACAACAGATGTACGTCCGCGCCGCCGACCCCACGCTCGATTGGCCGCAACGCAGTGCTCAGCTGCTTGGGTTGTCGCGCAGCCTGTACCGCCTGGATCGCGTCGACAGCCTGGCCCGCGCCGATGTGCGGGCGCGCGCGGCGGCCCGCGATATCGACGCGGACGAAATGGAAGAGGTCGAGGTACTGCTGGCCTACCGGATTGGCCTGGCCACGCGGCTGGGTCTGTTGAACCAGCCCCATGGCATGCTGTTCGGGGCCATCGAACCGGTGACGTCGGCCCAGCTCGATGCAGTGGCCAGCCAGGTGCTGCAACAGGAAAGCGATGCGGCCCTGTTGGAGTGGCACATGAGCCAGGACTACTGGCTCGATTACCTGCGACGCGAGCACCGGGCTCGCCTGGACGCCGCCCAGGCACCGTGGCAGGCGCGCCTGGCTCAGTTGCAGGCGCGTGACTATGACGACGGTTTTGACCAGGAACTGGTCAGCTTGCAGGTGGAGCGCCAGGCCGCGGAAACGACAGTCCTGCGTGCGCTGACGCAGGAGGCCATGGCGCAATAGGCAAGCCCCGGCGGCTGTGGTGCATGGCTACCGCAGCCGCCCTTGTCGGCTCTGTTTTGCTGGGCGTTCTTCGAAACCAGGAAAGCCAAGCATGTCCAGCACCGAGATTCCCCTTCCAGGTCGCCATGATGCGTTCATTCGTGAGCGCACCCCCGCATGGGCCGCCGCCATCGGCACGACGCAGATGAACCAGTTGCAGCAAGCGCTGGTGTCCGAGCAATTCAGCTCGAACGGCCCACTGCCTTGGTTCACCCGCGCTTCGAGCGAGCATCGTGACGCTTTGATATCCGCCCAGGCCGAGCGCCAGCGTTGCCGCTCGAAGCTGAGCCTGGCCCTGGCCGGGTTTCGCAGCGTGGTCGCATTCGCCGAACCGATCCTCGCCGAGGCCATGCGCATGCGCTTCGGCGCAACCTTGAATGTCCATGCCACGGACTTCATCCGTATCCAGACGCGCGAGCACCTGCTGGGTCTGGATAACGACCATGTGCCTCAAGCCGAACCCCTGATCATGGCAGCGCTGGGCAACTTCGTGGCAGACCCGGATTTTCATCCGCGCACCACGCTGGCACCCTCGGGCAGCGTGAAAAAGAGCGGTCCGTTCCCGCTCGGTCCGTTCACCAGCCGCTTTGAATACCGCATCGACAACCCGCTGCCGATCGACGCCGGACAGTTCGCCACCCTGGTCCGCCAGTTGGACCTGGGGCGTCTGTACCAGGCGCACTTGAGCGAGGTGTTCGAAGCCACCGCCACCCGTGCCCAGGTCGCTGCCACAGTGAGCGCAACACGCAGGGCTCAGCTGCGGGTGCTGGCCCATGTCGCGCGGATGAAGGGGGACATCGACGAGCAGGGCTTCAAGGTGGTCGAAAGTATGGTCGCCGGGCGCGTCGAGCGCTGGGGTACCGGCACGGTACAGTTCTCTCGGCTGAGCCTGCTCGGGTCGGCGCTGCACGATGTGCTGGTGATCGGGCCGGCGCGCGGTGTGGGCCAGGCCACGGTGCCCATGCCTTGTCTGGTATGGATGCCGGGCGATGCGCGGGCACCCCTGAAGCAATACGCATCGACGGCCGAGTTCATCCAGGCGCTGGCTGTGGAGCTACTCAAGCCCGAGTCCGTTCGCCGGTTGCTTGCGCGGGTGGCGCAGACCGAACGCGCCGAGTTCCAGGCGCGCCTGCAACGTCGGCTCTGGCGCACCGAGGACGGTGACAACGGGCGCAAGATCGCCGTGGTCAATGCGCGGCCCAAGCTGGATATCGTCGAGGTGTCGGTGCGCGGCGAGCTGTTTGCCCATCTGCACGAGCGCCATGTGGCTTGGCTCAAGGCCGAAGCCAGGTGCCTGGCGGTGCCTACCGATCGGATCGACGCCGATCAGCGTCAGGCGCGCTGGAGCGGTTGGCTGGAGGAGGGGGTGTCGCTGTTGAACCTGGCTGCCCTGTGCATTCCGGCGCTGGGTGAGGTGATGGTGCCGGTGATCGCGCAACAGCTGGTCGGTGAGGTCTACCACGGTATCGAGGCCTGGGAGGATGGCCGCACCGACGAAGCGTTCGGACACTTCAAGGGCATCGTCGGCAATCTGGCACTGGCCGTCGTTGCCCACGGCGTGGCCGCGGATTTCGGCACGACCTATCGCGCAGACGGTGTGGTCGACGAGATGCAGCAGGTGCGGCTGGCCGACGGTCGCCAACGCCTGCTGCACCCGGATCTGCAGGGCTACCGGGCAGTCGATTTGCCCGTCGCTAGCGAGGCCGACGACCAAGGCGTCTACCGCCACCTGGGCAAGACCTTCATCCGGCTCGACGATTACTTTTTCGAGGTGCAACTCACTGCCGATCAGGCTCGGGGCCATGTGATTCATCCCACAGGCTCGACGGCCTATCGCCCCAGCGTCCAGCACAATGGCGCAGGCGCCTGGCAGCACTCTCTGGAGCAGCCGTTGCAATGGCGCGGCGCCGGGTTGATGCGCCGCTTCGGTCCCATGACCGAGCGCATAGGCGACGACGACCTGCTGACCCTGGCCGAGATCCATGGCGTACCCCTGGACCGGTTGCGTCGCCTGCACGTCGACCAGGAGCCACTGCCGGCGGCCCTGCACGAGGGTGTCATTCGCTACCGGGCCCATCAGGACCTGGCCGCGCGCATGGGGCCCAGCGGCCAGGGTATGCTCGATGAGCAGGGCAAGCAGCTGTTGGCCTCGCTGATCGAGCGCCAGCAGCCTGCTGCCAGCCGCGAGGCTGGAATACTGCGTCGCGATTTTCCGGGCCTGCCGGTGCGAATCGCCAATGAGATCGGCGCGTCGGTCAGCGCTGCCGAGCGCACGTGTATCCGCGAAGCTGGGCGGCTGCCGCTGCGTGTGGCCGAGCAGGCGCGCGCGCGGTTGGCGCAGTGGCGTTCGAGCCAGGCCTGTAGCGCGCTGATCTTCGACACCGGTGTCTCTGCGGACCGCGACAAGGTGGTGATCGGCCTGTTGCCCAGCCTGCCGGGATGGACGGGCCGGGTGCGCCTGGAGTTGCGCGACGGCGGCCAGGCCGGCGACGTCACCGCGGCAGCGGGCGTCGGGGTCGATACCGAGCTCAAGTACATCGTGGCCAGTGAGGGCCGCTACCGCGCCTATGACCAGCGCGACCAGGAACTGGGCGGATGGATGGATCTGTACAGCGCCATCTGCCGCGCCTTGCCCGACGGCGAACGCAGCGCCCTGGACCTCAATCCCAGCGCTGGGGAGGCACTGCGCCAGCGCTTGAGTGGCCTGGTTCGCGCCGACCGCAGCCGCGTGTCGCGACTGCTCGGGCAACGTCAGGTACAGCCTTGGTTCAAATCACCGGAACGCCACTCGCAGGGCATCGGCTACGCGCTCAGCGGGCGTGGCCAACCAAGCTGGAGGCAGAACCGACGGTTGCGCCACCTGTATCCGGGTTTGTCGCAAGCCAGTCTGCAGGTGCTGCGTGAATCGATGGTACGGCCCGATGAGTCGTTCGAGATGGCCTTGCAGCGCCTGGAGCAGGAATTTCAGGTATTGCGCCGGGAACTCAAGGATTGGCGCCGGCGCGCGCCGGTGGACGTGAACAGGGACAACGCTGCTCGCGATATCATCAGCGCCTGGCGCAGGGAAACCACGATTCTGGACCTTGGCGGGCAGCGCTTGGGTGATCTGCCATTGCTGGTGGCCGACCTCAGCCATGTGCGGCACTTGCGCATGAGCGCCATGGGGTTGCAAGGCGATCCCTCGTTCTTCCTGTCGGTGTTTCCCAATCTGTTCAGCCTGAACCTGTCGAACAACCGGCTGACAGCCATTCCGGGGCAGGTGCGCTCGATGGCCAGGCTGATGACTCTGGACTTCGACGAAAACCTGCTGGCTCCCTCACCGCAGATGTTCGATGCATTGATCAGCCACCCTACCCAGACCGCGCTGCGCTACCTCAGCCTGCGACGCAGCTTCGCGATCCGCCTGGCCGAGGGCAGCATCGTCGATAACCCTCTGCCGGCTGAAGCCCTGCAGGCGCTCGGGCAAATTCCGCATCTGCGCGAGCTGGATCTGTCGAGCAATGCGCTGACCCTCGACGATGCCGCCTGTACCGCCCTGGGGCAATTGCGGGAACTGGAAACCTTGCGCCTGCAGCGCAACCATATTCGCTTGAGCGAGGCACGACGCACGGCGCTGGCAGGCTTGTCTGGCCTGCAGACCCTGGATCTGAACGGCAACCCGCTGCTGCTGCCGCCGACGCTCGACAGACTGCTGTCGTTGCGCTATCTGGGGTTGAGCGGGACTGGCATCGGCACCTGGCCGCCGGGGCTGACGCAGGTCTTCAATCGCGTGCCTCAGGTGATCAGAATTGCCAACCTCAGCGGCAACGAGATCGTCCGCGTGCCGGTGTTGGAAAACAGCGCCATGGCGCAGATCAACCTGAACCTGGCCAACCACGGCCGTCCGGTGCTCAATCTGGACAACAACCCCTTGTCGGAACCCAGCTATCAGCGCCTGAGTCGGGCCGGTGTGTTCCCGCGTCGACGCTGGATGGGCGGTGCTGGCGCAGCAGGCCGCCCGGTGGTCGACCAGCGCTGGCTGGAAGGCTGCGAAGCGGGCCTTGCGCAGCGCATCGCGGCGGATCGCAGCAGTGAGGGGGCGGCGGCTTTCTATCGAGTAATGGATCAAGTCTCGCGCACGGCGGGCTACGCCAGACACTCCCTGGCCTACAAGCAGCGCATGTGGGCGATCATGGAGGCTCTGGTGCCGCCGGTGCAGGGGGGCGCCGGTGATGGGCTGGGTGTGGTGGACCTACGTCAGCAGTTGTTCGATCAGGCGACCTTGACCGAGAACACCTGCGGCGATGGCATCAGCGTGGTGATAGACGACTTCGAAACCCGGGTCCTGGCCTGGCAGGCGGCGTCCAGCGCCATCGATGGTGGGGCGGCGATGTTCAAGCCGTTGCTGGCCTTGAGTCGCCAGTTGTACAAGGCGGCGTTGGTGGACGAATACGCCGTGGGCATCACCCAGGCGCGCCTGCAACGGCGCGAGGCGTTGCTGGCTGGCGATCCTGCGCCGGCGCTATTGCCGTTCGACGATATCACCGAGGCGGAACTGCAGGCCGCCGTGCCGGACGAGGTGGAGATTCGCTTGCGCTTGCGCGGGTTGGCGCAGTCACGCCTGGGGCTGCGCGTGCAACCCGAGATGCTCTACACCGAGCAGATCGCTTCGGCCACTGTCGAGCATGTGGTACGCGCCGTGCTGGAGCGCGCTACCGACAGCGGATTGACCGACTGGCTGGTGGATCAGCCTTTCTGGCAGCTGTACCTGCGCAAGGTGTACCCGGAGCGTGTGTCAGCGCTGTCGGACTTCTGGGCCGAGGTGATCAACCATTTCGAAGAAGCCCTGGATGCCAACGCCGCATTCACCACAGAGGTATCCGGGCTGCCGCCGTTGCTTGAACAGCTGAAAACCTTGGCGCCCGGCGTGGTATGGCAGGGCGAGCAGGGGGAGGCGGCGAAAGTGGTGCTGACCGAACAAGCCACGCTGGATCTCTACGGGGCCATCGATCAGGCCCGTCGAAAGGCGCTGGACGCGCTCCATCGAGCGCTGACCCAGGCAGCGTTGGTCGGTTCTTAGGAAGGATCGAGCGGCGGCGTGCAAGTTTGTGACCGCCGCGCCAGCAGTGGCGCGGCGGCTACGGCCTGCAACCAGGGTTCAGCGGCGACGGAACAGCGGCAGCGGTTCGTCGGTGGCCGCCTGGTAGCTCACGGAGAAATCCCTGAGGCTTTCCAGGGCTTCGTACGGGTCTTTGTCGGCGCGCAAGGCGAAGGCATCGAACCCGCAGCGGTGCAGGTAGAACAATTGGTCGCGGAGCACGTCGCCAATGGCGCGCAGTTCGCCCTTGAAGCCATAGCGATCGCGCAGCAGGCGCGCATTGGAATAGTTGCGGCCGTCGGTGAAGGCCGGGAAGTTCAGGGCGATGACCTGGAACTCGTTGGCCTGTTCACCGATTTCCTCGGCTTCTTCGTCGCTGTCCAGCCATACACCCAGTCCACCGTCCCGAGCCTTGAGCGCCGGACCGTGCTCGCGCCACAGCGAGAGGGGCACGATCAGGTCGTCACAGTTGCTGATGCCGTCGAACGAGGTGTCTTTGGGCAGCAGGTGCCAGGATTCGTCGACGACTTCGTTGTTCTTAATGATTCGCTGCATAGACGCGCTCCTTGAAGGGGTCGATGCCGATCCGCTGGTAGGTATCGATGAAACGCTCGTCTTCGGTGCGTTTTTCCACGTACACGTCGATCAGCTTGGAGATGACATCCGGCATGGCGTCCTGGGCGAACGAAGGGCCGAGGATCTTGCCCAGGCTGGCGTCGCGGCTGGCGCTGCCACCCAGGGACACCTGGTAGAACTCCTCACCTTTCTTGTCCACGCCAAGGATGCCGATGTGGCCGACGTGGTGGTGACCGCAGGCGTTCATGCAACCGGAAATATTGAGGTCCAGTTCGCCGATGTCGAACAGGTAGTCCAGGTCGTCGAAACGGCGCTGGATGGATTCGGCGATCGGAATCGACTTGGCGTTGGCCAGGGAGCAGAAATCACCGCCCGGGCAGCAGATGATGTCAGTCAGCAGGCCGATGTTCGGGGTGGCGAAACCGCCTTCGCGCAACTCGTTCCAGAGGCTGAACAGCTGCGCCTGTTCGACGTCGGCCAGAATGATGTTCTGCTCGTGAGAGGTGCGCAGCTGGCCGAAGCTGTACTTGTCGGCGAGGTCGGCGACGGCGTCGAGCTGCTTGTCGGTCAGGTCGCCGGGTGCCACGCCGGTGGGCTTGAGCGACAGGGTCACGGCCACATAGCCCGGCTTCTTGTGGGCCAGGGTATTGCGCGAGCGCCAGCGGGCGAAACCCGGATGCTCGGCATCCAGTTGCGCCAGGTCGGCAGCGAAGTCGGGCAGGGCCTTGTACTCCGGGTCGACGAAGTGCTTGGCCACGCGGTGCAGTTCGGCCTCGGTCAGTGTGGTACTGCCGCCGCGCAGATGCTGCATCTCGGCATCGACTTTCTGGGCGAACACTTCCGGCGTCAGGGCCTTGACCAGAATCTTGATCCGGGCCTTGTACTTGTTGTCGCGACGGCCATAGCGGTTGTATACGCGCAGGATGGCATCGAGGTAGCTGAGCAGGTCCTGCCAGGGCAGGAACTCGTTGATGAACGCGCCCACTACCGGCGTGCGGCCAAGGCCGCCACCGACCAGTACGCGGAAGCCCAGCTCGCCAGCGTCGTTGTGCACCGGCTCCAGGCCAATGTCGTGCACTTCGATGGCGGCGCGGTCGGTGCTTGCACCATTCACGGCAATCTTGAACTTGCGCGGCAGGTAGGCGAATTCCGGGTGGAACGTGGTCCACTGGCGAACGATCTCGCACCACGGGCGCGGGTCGATCACTTCATCGGCGGCCACGCCGGCGAACTGGTCGGTGGTGACGTTGCGCAGGCAGTTGCCGCTGGTCTGGATCGCATGCATCTGCACGGTGGCCAGTTCGGCCAGGATGTCGGGAATATCTTCCACGGCCGGCCAGTTGAACTGCACGTTCTGTCGCGTGCTGATGTGCGCGTAGCCCTTGTCGAAGTCGCGAGCGATCTTGGCCATCATGCGCGTCTGCCGCGATGTCAGCTGGCCATAGGGCACGGCGACGCGCAGCATCGGGGCAAAACGCTGGATGTAGAGGCCGTTCTGCAGGCGTAGCGGGCGAAACTCTTCTTCGCTCAGTTCGCCAGCCAGGTAGCGGCGGGTCTGATCTCGGAACTGCTTGACGCGGTCCTCGATGATCCGTTGATCGTACTCGTCATAAACGTACATGGTGATCCTGTTCTCAGGCTGTCTTGTCGCATCATCAGAAAAGCACGCGCACGGTCGCGGGCTCTCGACAGAGCCGACGGAAGATAACAGTTTGTAAATAGACGTAAAAGTGATGTTTGAGTATATGCACAGAACCAGAATGCATATGCCCCGAGGTACCTGTCACCCCTGTAGGACCGGTCATCGCCCGCGAAGGCCGTACCGCGGAGTGCCTGCCCCCACAGAGTTCGTGATCACCCCTGTGGGAGCGGGCTCTGCCCGCGAAGGGCGCGCCGCGGATTGGACTCAGAGGGCCTTGCTGACGTGAATGTCGCTGATGCTTGCCGCAGCCTCGCCGTGCAAGGCGACCAGGGCAGCCTGGGCCTCTTCCAGCGAGCCGGTGGCCAGGTGGGCGAAGTCCCAGCGGCGTTGGCCGTCGAGGTTGTAGCGGATCACATACTTGATCATGGGCGCCCCTGTATCAGGTGAATTTCGAAGCCGTGCGGCGCACGATCTTGATCTTGTGGGTGAAGCTGCTCTTGCGCGCCACGCTGGACAGCTTGGTGCCCGCAGTGTCGATGGTGATGTTCCAGAAGCCTGTGCTCGGCGCGCTGATCTTGGCCGGGAAGGTATCGAACGCGCCGCCGTGGTAGGTGTGTCGTCCACCGTTCTTGAAGCTGCGGAAATTGGCATCGCTCATCAGGCGGATGTTGCAGAGCTGGGAGCACTCGATGACGACCAAGTCATCTTCATTGAGGTGCTCGCGCTGGTGAACGAATTTCATGGGCTCTCCACTGTTGCCGGTGCGCGAGTTACAGGTGCGCGCAAAAGCGCAACGATATCATGCGCGCCGCGGCACGGATAAATTCTACCGATGCATGGAGCAAATTCATGACCTTGCGGTCACAGGGTATTTAATGACGGAGATGCATCATGAAGTGGGCCTGGTTGACGGCAGTGGTATTGCTCGGTGGTTGTGCCACCGTGACGGACATCGAGAAAAGCCCCGAGACCATGAGCGTGATTTCCGGCAAGACCCCCAAGGAGTATTCCACCTGCGTGGTCGCCCAGCTGAGCGACAGTCGCGGGCCCTCCGTGATCGAGCAGAAGCATGACGGCTATCGGATCATCGTTCCGCAGAAACTCTCCAAGGATCCAGCCGCCGTGCTGATCGTCGACGATCGCTCCGGCGGCAGCAGCATCAAGGTCCACGAACGTCTGTCCAACGTGCCGCTGCGCCCCGCCGACGTGCGTCAGGCGGCCGAGAAATGCATTTCCGGCTGAGCCGTCTCTACTTGCACACCACCACCAGGCTGCGGGTCTGGTAGTTGCCCAGGTCGGCATCTGCCAGCCCGACCTCGCCGGTACGCCGCGGTACACCTTGCGTGGCGACCGTCTGATAGCCGGCAGGGCACTCCAGGCGGGCCTGTTCGTCGCACTTGTCCCAGGACATGGCTTGACCCGAGCAATCGATGTTCAAGCCTTGTTGGCCGTTCTTGAGAATGGTGGGCGAAGTGCTTGCGCAGGCCGAAACGGCAAGCACGGCAAGGGAGGCCAGGGTGGTGCGCAGGAGGGTGCTCATGGGGCGGGATTCTTCAGGTAGACAAGGGGGCCGCTATGCGGTGGCGCAATGCTATACACTGCCAGGCGGCAAGGGTAGTTGTGCAAGGAAATTTTCCGTTGCTCGACCGGTGTAGCAATATTTACCTTGCAGTGGAACTATCTGCATCAGGATTTCTCTATCAACCAATCGGTTGGCCAGCGGCAGGCATTGTTAGGTAGTCGACGCCTGAACCCGACTGTGCCGTAACTCGTCAGCATTGCTCTTCTGTAAGGACTCACATGATCAAGAAATGCTTGTTTCCAGCGGCCGGCTACGGTACTCGCTTCCTGCCAGCGACCAAAGCAATGCCCAAGGAAATGCTGCCGATCGTCAACAAGCCGCTGATCCAGTACGGCGTCGAAGAGGCTCTGGAAGCTGGCCTGAGCCAGATTTCCATCGTCACCGGGCGCGGCAAGCGCGCGATCGAAGACCACTTCGACATCAGCTACGAGCTGGAAACCCAGATCAAGGGCACCGAAAAGGAAAAGTATCTGGTCGGCATTCGCAAGCTGATCGACCAGTGCACCTTCTCCTACACCCGCCAGGTGCAGATGAAAGGCCTGGGCCACGCCATTCTCAGCGGTCGCCCGCTGATCGGCGACGAAGCGTTCGCCGTCGTGCTGGCGGACGACATGTGCGTGAATCTGGACGGCGACGGTGTGCTGCAGCAGATGGTCAAGCTGTACAACCAGTTCCGCTGCTCGATCGTGGCCATTCAGGAAGTCGACCCGCAGGAAACCCACAAGTACGGTGTGATCGCCGGCGACATGATCCGTGAAGATATATTTCGCGTGACCAGCATGGTTGAAAAGCCAAAGCCTGAAGATGCGCCGTCGAACCTGGCCATCATCGGCCGCTACATTCTGACACCGGACATCTTCGACCTCATCGAACAGACCGAGCCAGGCAAGAGTGGCGAGATCCAGATCACCGATGCCCTGATGAAGCAGGCCCAGAACGGTTGCGTGCTGGCCTACAAGTTCAAGGGCGAGCGTTTCGACTGCGGCGGCGCCGAAGGCTACATCGACGCCACCAACTTCTGCTTCGAAAACTTCTACAAGACCGGCAAAGCGTTCATCTGACGCCCAATCGGTTAGCATGATCGACGCCGCTGCCCTCTGGACAGCGGCGTTCTTGTTTATGGCTACGGCTCGCGTGCGGGCCGTGCAGGTGCCAGGAGAGCAACATGAGCTATGACTTCGATTTATTCGTGATTGGCGCCGGTTCCGGCGGCGTGCGCGCGGCGCGCTTCGCCGCAGGGTTCGGCGCGAAAGTGGCAGTGGCTGAAAGCCGCTACCTGGGCGGCACCTGCGTCAATGTCGGCTGCGTGCCGAAGAAGTTGCTGGTGTATGGCGCCCACTTCGCCGACGACTTCGACCACGCCAGCGGTTTTGGCTGGAGCCTGGAGAAGCCTTCGTTCGATTGGCCAACCTTGATTGCCAACAAGAACAAGGAGATCGAACGGCTCAATGGCATCTATCGCAACCTGCTGATCAACAGCGGCGTGAAACTGCTGGAAGGTCATGCACGTCTGGTGGACGCGCACACGGTCGAAGTGGATGGCCAGCGCTTCAGCGCCGAGCACATCCTGATTGCCACCGGTGGCTGGCCGCAGATTCCCGATGTGCCGGGTCGTGAGCATGCCATCACCTCGAACGAGGCGTTTTTCCTCGAGCAACTGCCCAAGCGCGTCATCGTAGTTGGTGGCGGTTACATCGCCGTCGAATTCGCCGGGATCTTCAATGGCGTTGGCAGCGAAACCACCTTGCTCTACCGCGGCGAGATGTTCCTGCGTGGCTTCGACGGAGCGGTGCGCAAGCACTTGAGCGAAGAGCTGACCAAGCGCGGCATGAACCTGCAATTCAATTCCGATATTGCCCGCATCGACAAGCTCGACGACGGCAGCCTCAAGGTCACGCTCAAGGACGGTCGCGAGCTGGCGGCGGACTGCGTGTTCTATGCGACCGGGCGCCGGCCGATGCTGGATAACCTGGGGTTGGAAAATACCGGCGTGCAGCTGGACGACAAGGGGTTCATCCAGGTCGACGAGCAGTTCCAGACCACAGAGCCCTCGATCCTGGCGCTGGGCGATGTTATTGGCCGTGTGCAGCTGACCCCGGTAGCGTTGGCCGAGGGCATGGCCGTGGCGCGTCGCCTGTTCAAGCCTGAGCAGTATCGCCCGGTGGACTACAAGCACATCCCCACTGCAGTGTTCAGCCTGCCGAACATCGGCACCGTGGGCTTGACCGAGGAAGAGGCGCGCGAGCAGGGGCATTCGGTCCAGATCTTCGAGAGCCGTTTCCGACCCATGCAACTGAGCCTGACCCATAGCCAGGAGCGCACCCTGATGAAGCTGGTGGTCGATGCCGACACCGACAAGGTGCTGGGTTGCCACATGGTTGGCCCTGATGCCGGCGAGATCGTCCAGGGCCTGGCGATTGCGCTCAAGGCGGGCGCGACCAAGCAGGTCTTCGACGAAACCATCGGCGTGCATCCCACCGCTGCCGAAGAATTCGTCACCATGCGCACTCCAGTGGACGCCTGAGCCTGCGGCCTGCCGGTCAGTCCGGCAGGCCGACCACGGCAGCGTATTCCTGCAGTGCGGCGTCATGGCTGATACCCAGTTTTTCCATGGCGCAGCGCTTTTGCCGGCTGATGGTTTTTTCGCTGCGTTGCAGACGTGCAGCGACGTCGCGTCCGCTCATGCCGCCCACCAGTAACCTCAGCACTTCCAGCTCGCGCGCCGACAGGCGTTCATGGGCGCCCCGGTGTTCCACTTCATATTCGGCCAGGCGTCGGGTGAAGCGTGCACTGAGGTAGTGGTTGCCGCGCATCAGGCTGTGGGCCGCCGTGCTCAGATGGCTCAGGCACTCCTGCTTGTCATAGAGCCCTCGGGCGCCGCTGTCGAGGATAGCCCGCAGCACCATGGGATTGTCCAGCGTGGTCAGCACCAACACCGGCAGGCGCGGGTAGCGAAGACGCACCTGGCGCAGCAGCGCCAGGCCGTCGCCACCCTCGAGCTGAGGCATGCGGTAGTCGGTGATCAGCAGATCGCAGGCATGCTGCTGCAGCGATTCGAGCACTCGGTTGGCGTTTTCGGCCTCGCCGACCACGCTGAAACGCGCGCGCGGGGCGCGCTCCAGCGCAATGCGCAGCCCAAGTCGAACGGCCGAGTGGTCGTCGGCCACAATGGTTTTGATAGTCACCTGGTTGATCTCATCTGCGGAAGCGGGCCTCATGCTATCCGCCGGGTCACAGGCATGGCTTTAGGGAGTGCGTGGGTGCGACTGTGCGAAAAGTCGACAAAAAGCAGTGTCATTGCCCTGTGTTCACATTTCTTCTTTATTATGGGTAGCTTCGATAGGCAAAACCAATCGACAGCATCCAGTTTGCCAATGAGCTATCGGTCGAGCATGTGTCTAGGATGCTGCCTATCGAATTCAAACACGATTTCAACCCCCTGAAGGAGAGTCACCGATGCCGATCATCAACAGCCAAGTCAAACCATTCAACGCTACCGCTTACCACAATGGCGCTTTCGTGCCGGTCAGCGACGCCGATCTGAAAGGCAAGTGGTCTGTCGTATTCTTCTACCCAGCCGACTTCACCTTCGTTTGCCCAACCGAACTGGGCGACCTGGCCGACAACTACGAAGCCTTCAAGCAACTGGGCGTGGAAATCTATGGTGTGTCGACCGACACCCACTTCACCCACAAAGCCTGGCACGACACTTCGGACACCATCGGCAAGATCCAGTACCCACTGATCGGTGACCCGACTCACACCATTTCGAAGAACTTCGACGTGCTGATCGAGGCCGACGGCATCGCTGACCGTGGCACTTTCGTGATCAACCCGGAAGGCCAGATCAAGATCGTCGAGCTGAACGACGGCGGTGTAGGCCGTGATGCATCCGAACTGCTGCGCAAGGTCAAAGCGGCCCAGTACGTCGCCGCTCACCCAGGCGAAGTCTGCCCAGCCAAGTGGAAAGAAGGCGAAGCCACCCTGGCTCCGTCGCTGGACCTGGTTGGCAAGATCTAAGCAGCTTCCCAGGCTGTCTCCTGCGGGTCACTCCCCGCAGGACTGCATCACCCCTGTAGGAGCGGTCATCGGCCGCGAAAGTCCGCCGCGTTTTGTTTGTCCGAACGCATCGCCTGATTCGCACCCAGCGACCGCTCCTACGGTTGTTAACTTCTCCAAAAGCATCATCGCTCACTCGGGGTCGATTACCCCGGCGGGCAACTGTCGTCTTCGAAACATTCAAAACGGAAATCGCCCTCATGTTGGACGCCAATCTTAAAGCCCAGTTGAAAGCCTATCTGGAACGGGTCACCCAACCGATCGAGATCGTCGCGTCCCTTGATGACGGCGCGAAATCCGAGGAATTGCTCGGTCTGCTGCGCGACATCGACGCGCTGTCGGACAAGATCACGCTGCTCGACAATGGCAACGATGCACGCACGCCATCGTTCTCCATCAACCGTCCCGGCGCGGACATCGGCCTGCGTTTCGCCGGTATCCCCATGGGTCACGAATTCACCTCGCTGGTACTGGCGTTGCTGCAGGTTGGCGGCCACCCTTCCAAGGCCAGTGCCGAGGTCATCGAACAGATCGCTGGGTTGAAAGGCGAGTTTCTGTTCGAAAGCTATTTTTCCCTGTCATGCCAGAACTGCCCGGACGTGGTCCAGGCGCTGAACCTGATGGCGGTGCTCAACCCCAACATTCGTCACGTGGCCATCGACGGCGCGTTGTTCCAGGCTGAAGTGGAAGAGCGGCAGGTCATGGCCGTGCCGAGCGTCTACCTCAACGGCAAGAACTTCGGTCAGGGCCGCATGGGCCTCGAAGAGATTCTGGCGAAGATCGACACCAGCGCCACTGATCGACAGGCGGAAAAACTCAACGCCAAGCAGGCGTTCGACATGCTGGTGATCGGCGGCGGGCCTGCCGGTGCGGCAGCTGCCATCTACGCTGCCCGCAAAGGCATCCGTACCGGTGTTGCCGCCGAACGATTCGGCGGCCAGGTGCTGGACACCATGGCCATCGAGAACTTCATTTCCGTGCAGGAAACCGAAGGCCCGAAATTGGCCGTGGCGCTTGAAGAGCACGTCAAGCAATACGAAGTGGACATCATGAACCTGCAGCGTGCCGAGAAACTGATCCCTGGCAAGGACGGTGCGCCCCATGAAGTGATCTTTGCCAGCGGTGCGTCACTCAAAGCCAAGACGCTGATTCTGGCGACCGGTGCGCGCTGGCGTGAAATGAACGTGCCGGGTGAGCAGGAATACCGCAACCGCGGCGTGGCCTACTGCCCGCACTGCGACGGCCCGCTGTTCAAGGGCAAGCGCGTGGCGGTGATCGGTGGTGGCAACTCTGGTGTGGAAGCCGCTATCGACCTGGCCGGTATCGTTGCCCATGTCACGCTGATCGAGTTCGACACCCAGCTGCGTGCCGACGCCGTGCTGCAGCGCAAGCTGCACAGCCTGCCCAACGTCAAGGTGATCACCAGTGCCCTGACCACTGAAGTGACCGGTGACGGCCAGCGTGTCAACGGCCTGCGCTACAAGGATCGGCAGAGCAGCGAGCATCACGAAATCGCTCTGGAAGGTATCTTCGTGCAGATCGGCCTGCTGCCCAACACCGACTGGCTCAAAGGCACTATCGAGCTGTCGAACCGCGGCGAGATCATGGTCGATGCACGCGGCGAGACCGATCTGCCGGGCATTTTCGCTGCCGGTGACGTGACCACCGTGCCGTTCAAGCAGATCGTGATCGCGGTCGGCGAGGGCGCCAAGGCTTCGCTGGCGGCCTTCGATCACCTGATTCGCACCTCTGCGCCTGCCTGATCGGGCAATTGACGCGGCTTGCGCCGCTGCTATAGGAGGGGCGCTGGGCTGACGCGGCTTGCGCCGCTGCTACAGGGTAGCGCTGGGCTGACGCGGCTTGCGCCGCTGCTACAGGGTA
>Ga0265798_10003031_pt1 | contig 24223 bp, 26 predicted proteins | sample P3T30metagenome_FD_192430 | JGI IMG/M metagenome (GOLD analysis project Ga0265798, IMG submission 192430) | Plant litter microbial communities from East Loma Ridge, Irvine, California - P3 T30 | ecosystem: Environmental > Terrestrial > Plant litter > Unclassified | place: USA: California...
AATAGCGCTTCCCGTTCGCTCAGCGGTACTCAAGCGGTGTACCGGCGGATTAGTAGTCAGGTGGGTGACCACTGGCGAATCCCCGCTGTTGTATGTTTTTAATATTTTTGCTTCCCATTGCCTCCCATTATTGACAGGAAGATGGTACTCACGAAGGGAGGTAGTGCTTTGGTCACAGAATGCTATCTTTTTGTCATATCTAGCATACAAGTCGTGCGGTTGGTGGTGGCCTCGGAGGTGTGAGACTAGTTGCAGCTAGTGCACTGAACATCCGCATTCAGTCCCTGCATTAGCATTGGCGCAGGAGCAGGACCCTTTGAAAGTTCTGTTAAACAAACTTTCGCCACACCGCATCCGAGCTCAATCTTTCCATAGTGCAAGGCTGACCGCGGAGCGCTTAGCCTTAAACATACCGCTTGGTGAGATTACGCTCCTCACCTTTTCCTCCCAGCATATCAATCCCTTGTGCAAACCTTTTTATCTGGTGATTAGCGATAGTGCTAACATACTTGGTCGTTATCCAACATCATGTCCACTTTTCATCTATTCCCTCGACTAACCTTGGAGCTTTGAAACCAGATATGGAGGTGCGCTGCTAAACCGCGCACCGTCGAGGTCCGTATCGAACGCAAGAATCCCGCGAGGCATCGCTTCTTTATCTCGCCCACACCATCAAGCGACTCAAGTTTGAGCGCGAGAATAGCAACGAGTACTCTTACAATATCGAGAAACGAAGGCTTCTGGACTTGACGAACGTAGAAGAAATCCACGTGGTCTTTACGGATGGGTTTTGGCAGTGGGGTGGCCTTGTGCTCACGACAAACTGGTGTTTTGCGATCAATGGGATGGTAAAGTGGCAAAGGGCATGGAATTGAAGAGGATGTATAGAAAGATGTTGAAGGACGCGTGGCTGGCAGCCACCAGTGTAGCAATTTCCACCGACGATGAGTCTGACGGCTGAGGAACGGCCATCTTTCTACTGCCCGTTTATGCATGGCACCAGGCCGTGTAATCAGTCTTTTGTTTATGGGTATAACAAGAACGGTATGCAGAGCATCACCGTACATTACAAATTCAACAAACGCCACATACGTCCTGAAACAACCCATGTAGGTACTATGAAACAGCACTGGTCCGTAATTTACTACAAAGACAATGTGGTTATTATGTGTGGTAAACTATAGCGAAACCGATCAAGGCAATCTTTTATTTCATCTTGTGAATCAACTACTTCTACAAGCTAGCAGTTTCCCAGTAGACAGGCAAGGTCTTCAACCTCTTACCACCAAGCGCCTCAATTACCCTTGGTGTATTGCTAAACGGCTTCTTCGCGCTTGCGTTACATCGTTCTGCAAATTCCCTTGCAACTTCAGCAAGATCTGTGGCTTGAAGCCTTGCAACCCTCTCAGCCGTGGCATGGAATGGCTTTGGCAGCGGAGGATACGCCGCAGCGAGATGCGGCTGACTGTGCTGGAAACCAATAGAATCAATCACAATAGGCGCAATATGGGCAGCCGTAAGCAGGATTCGAGGCATTCCGTGTCCAGCGAAGCCTGCAGCCATGTAGTGGCCATCACGGGACGGTACGGGGCCGACAAAAGGGAACTGATCTGCACACACCGTCTGGACACCCGTCCAGCAACCGCCTTCGTTTTCCTCCAAGCCGAGCTCCGCGACAGCTGGACCTGGCCAGTTGGCAATGTCTGAAGCAGGCCATGTTTTGGTGAATTGAGCTGTCCCGGGGATTTGTTGGTCGTTGTCATCGCTCTGTGTAGTTTCTTCTGGCATGTGACAGAGGACTTGTCTTGTTCCTCCTAGGATGATGGTGTTGTAGGGTGGAGGGAGTTGAAGGTGATAGTTCTACTGGGGGGTGAGAAGGTTTGTCTTTTTCAAAAAGAAAAAAGAGCGGAGTGAAACTTACGTTGACGACGGAATCCCAGTGTTGAGCGCCAGTGTGCTTGATGAAATTTGGGGGTGCTTTTATCGCAGCGACATTGGTCCGGTCGGGTACAATGAGTTTGGTAAACTCGGGGAGGAGATGCGATGCCCAGCGGTTGGTCGTGTGCACTACTGTCCTGGCACGGATACTACCTCGCTCAGTCGTGACGGTGATCCAGCCATTGGCATCCCGTTCCGAAACTCGCTCAACGGGCGTATGGGCCTGCAGATTCAGGTTGCCTTTCTCGAGAAGGATGCGTAGAAGCGCATGCACAAATTTGTATGGCCATCTAAGAATCGGTCAGGCGTGTTCGATGCGATACGGGAAAGAGGTACTGACATTTGGCCCGCAGGATGCGCTATCACACCAATAGCTCCCTTCATCTGCGAAAACTCCTCTGCTTGGCGAGGATTCTCGATGAGCTTGCATAGCTTGACGATGTCGTTATCATCGCCTTGGTCTTTCCGCATAGCTTCTAGTGCACCTTTGAGTCGTACCCATGCCTCCTCAGTCATGGCAGCATCAAATGTTTCGCCAAATTTGAGACATACTTCCTCAGTGATCCCTTCTTCTTCAGCCAACTGTTTAAAGGCAGATAAGTGAGCCAACTCGTGTCTGATGAGATCCATTGCAACATCAGGACCAAATCGTTCGGACCACTTAGGATATCTAGAATAAAGATGCGGTCGTAGCTGTCCTCCGTTCCTTCCGGTTGCAGCACCACAGAGCTCACGTGCTTCAAGTAGAGTCACCTTGGGCTGTTTTGGACTCTTTTCTGTATACTGGAGTTTTGTCAGAATTATCCCATTGACAAGTTACTATCATGCATTCACGAACTTTGTGGATCCAATAGGCAGTTGATGCGCCAGCATAACCGCATCCTATGATTGCTATGTCGGTTTCCTTTGGTAACGCCTCGCTTGATCGAAAGTTGCGCAAAGGCGACTCGGCAGCCTCGATCCAATAGGACTTGGTAGGGTTGATCTTTGGTAAAACCATGTTGAGGCGGTGCAAGAAGCAAGTTGTTGGTGCTGGTGTTGTTGATCAAACGGCACGTTTCGACTATTCATAGATAAGCACGACCTCACATATAAACACGTGATAAGCACGTGTAAAAGCGCCGTCTCTGGGTAAATTGAACCGGTTCACGGACGCGTGCTGCCGTCGATGAGTGATAAGCTTTCCACCAAGCTCCAGGTATGCCTGTCAGACGACCGGCCCGGTTCCTCATTAGTCAGATAGCCGGAGCGGGGAGGCCTCGTGTAAGCAACGCTTACGACAACAAGTAGTATGTATAATCCCAGATCGACTGTGTCAGACAGGCATCGACACAAAATATCCCGCTCTCATCTACCCCGCCCCCAAAAATGACAAAGCCGGCGAAACATGTCGTCTTCGACGTTGTCGGAACCTGTGTATCGTTTGACGCGTACTATGAGGTCATAGACTCCGTCTTGGGCGACAAACTTCGCAAACACACCATCACACCAAAGCATTTTGGATTCACATGGCAATCAGCCGCCGAGTTGGAATTTACCTTCTTGTCGATAGCTGGCAGCTACAAGCCTTACAAAGATGTTCTCCGAGGAACTTTTTACCGGACTCTGATGCTCGCCGGTGTCGCCGACCCTCGGGCTCTATTCAACGACGAAGAGCGCGAGAAATGCATTGAAGGCTACTCGGCCTTACTACTCCGGCCTGGCTGCGAAGCGGCGTTCAAGATCTTGCGCGACAATGGCTTCACAGTATGGTGCTTCACTACGGGAGATGTGAAGCGCGTCATGGGCTACTTCGAGCGTGCCGGCGTACATATGCCGATGGAGAACTTTGTTAGTTGCGACGGTCTTGGGGTGGCGAAGCCTGCAATTGCCGCTTATCAGACAGTTTGGAATAAGTTGGGAGCGAATGACGTAAAGTGGTTTGCTGCTGCGCATATGTGGGATGTTACGGCCGCAACGAAAGTGGGATTCCGGGGTGCATGGAGTTCGGTCTATGAATTGGAACCTTGTTTGGATATCTTTAGCGATGCGAAACTGGAGATTGTGGCTGGAAGTCTGGAAGATATGGCTCAACAAATCGTAGAAAAGTCATAATATCATCAATCAAACATCTTGAGTAGTCAAACCATACCAGGTATGGCCATGGATGTGGGGGTCGCTATTGTAAGTTTTGAATGTGTGGCTGGCAAGGGTGAATTGAGGGAATTCATATCTCTATCTAGACTACTTTCACAACCGACTCGATTCCAGCGTGAGTGTCCCTGTTTTGGTAATCAGGTATTCCTCGATAGCGACGTCTTTGCCAGCTTCTTTCCCGTATCCAGATGCTTTGATGCCGCCAAAAGGCGACTCCGCACAAGAAGAGTTTCCTAGGCTCATGTTAGTGGCACTGTACTATGTACGATTATTGGGAGCACTGACCTGAGTTCATGCCAATCATGCCGGCCTCCAACTTTTCCAAAAGACGCCAAGTCCTATTCACATCTCTAGTGAAGAAGTAAGAAGCCAGGCCCATTGAAGTATCATTAGCATACTTGATAACTTCGCTTTCCGTTTCAAACCGGTACAAGCAAAGTAGGGGACCGAAGATTTCCTCTCTGGAAGCTAGCATATCCGAGGTCATCTCCGTTATGACTGTGGGTTCGAAGAAGTTGCCAGTAGGAGTATGAGCGGGTCTTTGACCGCCAGTCTTGACAACGGCGCCCTTGCTACGGGCATCTTCGATGAGCCTCTCCAACTTCTCGACGCCCCGTGGTGTTGTTAAAGGACCCATGGTGCTTCCTGGCTCGGAACCGTGACCAACTCGAATCTTGGATACCGCATCAAGGATCATGCCCTCGAATTTGGCGAATACACCCTTTTGGACGTAAATGCGATTGGCATGTGTGCATGCCTGACCAGCGGTCCTCCACTTCAGGATCATCAGAGCACTAAGCGCAGAGTCCAGATCGGCATCATCAAACACAAGGAAGGGACAGTTTCCACCAAGTTCCAGAGTCAACTTCTTCAGTCCATAGCTGCAATGCCGCGCTATCAGGCTTCCAATAGCGGTACTACCGGTAAAGGTTACCTTGCGCACCAGATCATGCTTGCACAGGGCCTCGCTGACCTCGGGAGTACGTTGCATATCTGTTGTCAAGACATTCAAGACTCCGGCTGCAAAGCCAGCTCGATGAGCTAGATCGACAAGCGCAAGGACACTGAGAGGTGTTTCCGGGGAAGGCTTGATAATCATCGTACATCCAGCAGCAAGCGCAGCAGCAGCTTTACGCATGATCATAGCCACGGGAAAGTTCCACGGAACGAGTGCAACTGCGACGCCAATGGGCTGTTTGATGACCACGACACGCCGATCTGAAAAGGACGGCTGTGCCACAGAGCCTCGAATCCTCTCTGCTTCTCCGGCAAACCACCAGGTGAAACCGAGTCCATACTCGACCTCTCCAATGGCTTCAGCCAATGGCTTGCCAGACTCATAAACAACAATCTTTGCTATGTCAAGCTTGTTCTCCTCAATCAGCTGGTGCCAGGCGAGGAGCAGCTTTGCCCGTATTCTGGGATTGACATCGCGGTACATCTCGAAGGCGGTATGCGACGACTGCACACAGGCATCGACATCGTAAGCATCAGATGCCGGGCATGTGGCAAAGGGTACATTACTGCCCGGGTCGACGATAGTGAAGGTTTTGGCAGAGTGCGCCTCAGTCCATTCGCCGTTGACGAAGCACTTGTCGCGTAGCAGCGAGGGGTCGTTAAGCTAAGATAGCGCGTCAGTTCCAAATGCCAAGACGATCTGTGCGTGCAGTAGCGGTTTTCTGGGAAGCTTGGAGCTAGTAGCGTCCCCCCTTCTGGCCCTTTGCATCGAGAACAATACAGCAGTACTTACCCATGCCTTGAGTTCTGGTCGACCTTCTTGTCCGGAGAGTTTATCGACGAGCATGGTGCTTGATGTGTGTGTTTTGTCCTGGAGCCCTTCTGCTAACTGGGCTCGACTGCGTCTTCCAAACACAATTTGTACGTGCACGCAAGCCCGTATTCTACATGCGATAATTCGGCTTCCGATTCAATCCGACCGGACCGGTCGTCTCGCTGATCGTGGAACATTGCGATAAGTTCTGGCAATATCCATGGCTAAATCACGTGTGATACAAGCCGATAGTCATGTGATGTTAGCCGGGCCGGCTACAGTCGTTGTTGAACATCGCCATCTGCTGGACCCGCTACCATACCGCTGACACCACCGGCCCTGCTGCCCTGTGCTCTTCTGTTCGCATCACGCTATGGACAGCGAGAATCCGAGACCCACCAAAAAGCGCTATCTGGCGGCGGAGGAGCGCCAGCGAGCGGTTCGCGCGTAAGACTGCACTTTGCACAATTAGCTGGATAAGCATGGAAGACAGAGCTTCGACTGACAGCCATCGCGTAGTTGTGCTGAGTGTCGCCGCCTCAAGGAGAAGTGTGAAGATGGCATGCCATGCAGGCGTTGCCGCCATTTGCGTCGACAGTGCGAATTCTCTGTTGCGCCCGCGACAGTGGACAAGCGTGCGCCCGACATTGCCACCTCGTTTAAGGAGACAATGGAGCGTTTGCAGTGTATGGAGTATATTCTCAAACACAATTTCCCTAGTCTGGCCCTGGATATTGACTCCCTGCGTCGCACATGCGATACTTTAACGTCGTCCACTACACAGCAAGCCCGGCATGAGGCGACCAATACGTTGCTCGAGCCTCTTGGTAATGAGCAGCCTACTGAAAGCCCCGGAATCGAGGACGAGAACTGCACTGTTGAATACGTAGACAACACTACAGCTCGTGCGTTTTCTTCTAATCTCTCGCAACTGCGCGCCAGACTGACCACCCCGATGTCATTGTACAGATTACTCCGGCGAGTTTTCACATTGGAATTTCTCAATGCATATCAAACGAAATATTGATGAGCTCATGGCTAGATCTAATGTGCCGGTACGCAACCTTCTGTATATTCGCGCTCGTGTGAATACCCTGGAACTGTCTCGTGTGTGTACTCATCACTATTCTAGCGTTTGGATAAAGAAAACCGAGTACCGGCCTTTATGCGTGTGGGCGAAGCAGATCCAGACTCAACCTCCATGGCGGATATCGTTACGATCCTTCCGCCCCGCCCAGTAGCAACTTTCTTGATCAACGTGTTCTTCAAGCACGCAACAAGCGTCTACTACTATGTAGATCGAGCATGGCTCGATAGCATCCTTGACCGCATATACGTCAACGTTAACGGATTGCGAAGCAGAGACGTTACTGCAGCATGTGTGGTGCTAATGGTTCTGGCTGTCGGGACGCAATACGTTCATCTGGACTCTCCCCGACAACAGAACAGAGGAAATGGTGATGCTGTGGTAAGCTCCGATTCACAGAATAGCTGGGAGCTCGATATTGGATCAGTCTTCTACCGCCAAGTGGCAAAACTCCTTTCCGAAGTCATTCACTCAGGCTCACTGCTCAGCGTCCAAGTCTTCCTACTTCTCGGCCTTTACAACTTACCCATCGATGCTTCCGGGCTGGGTTACATATATCTCAACATGGCCATCAAACTCGCGATTCAAAATGGTATGCACCGAAAGGCCTCTCGTAGCGTCTTTGACTCGAGCACCAAAGAGATCAGGCGTCGTATCTGGTGGACAGCGTACTGTATGGAAAGGTTTGTTCACACAAGTCCCACACCACTCTGCTTCACCTGCTTATGGAATTTGCAACCAGAAAGATTGGCATATATCATGGCCGCCCGGCATCCATCGTTCGCGAGGATATCGACGTTGACCTGCCGAAAAGCCATGACACGGGCTGTATAAGTGGAGACTCTTTCAATTCCAACGGTCTGTTAGAGTCAATATATTTGACAAGCCAAGCTGAAGCTTTCCTTCATCAAATGTAAGTGTCTATTGCGTAAATGAACTGCACATATTCTAGTCTCGCGGCTGACTGAGTTCGGTTAGATCGCGGCTTCGAACTTGCGCAAAGCCTGAGGTTGGCACAGTTCTGAGTAAAATCAAGCATATGAAGGCAGAACTGCGAGGATCCTGGTCGCCCCCTCGCCTCAATTCAAGATCAGCATCCACAATAAGCCAACCCGAACTACCAGAGACCCGTATGGAAATCCATTGCCGATTAGAATGCTGCCTTTTGCACATGTTTATCGGGCGACCGTTCATCCTAGCTCATCGTCAGGTGCGCAGTGATGCTAGTACTTCACCAGAAACTTCAGGAGCGCCACGAAGGGAATCCAATGCATTAAAAGAGCAGTGGGACTTTCTGATTCAAGACTGCATTGCCGCTGCACAAGCAGCTATCGATATCTGTCATACCCTACAGACAGGCGATATGGCCCTTGCCAGATCCTCTTATATTGAATATAGTTCTTGTCGTGCGTCGTTACTGGTCCTAATAGCCTACAGCATCTGCCACTGTACAAACGAGTTCTCGAGTACACTACAAAAAGGATTGGAAGCCATCAGGGAGATGGCTTCTGTGGGCGATTCGGCGCGATCAGAGGTTTCTCTCATTGAAACACTAGAAGCGGCATTGCATCGACTTCATATGTTCGATTTGAATCCCAAACAACCCACATACCCAGCAGGAGGCTTGGAGCAAGAAGGTTACGAAGGTTTAGTCAGTTGGTATACCAGAGTAAGAGACTCCGCAATGGGCCGCACTCGTCGTCAGACATACAACGGTGAGAGCGCACAGATAGCGAGGCCGCAACGTGTGCCACAACCACGGCCGAACAAAGGTGCTCCAGTAGCTGCTAGTACGTTACACAACTTCCCGATTGAGGATTTTCCTTTCGACTTTGATCTGCTCAACTCAGACGGGAACGTGGCCTTTTTCACACCAGACTTCAACGAGCACGTTGGGCCAGAGCGGGAGCTTTTCGAGAATTTGATGTGGATGCCGAAGTAATCTAACTCCCCAGGGGCGAGTACGCATACAAAAGGAATTGGGAGTATTACTCGATCTAGTGACCAAGCGCACGAGCAACAACCACGCCATGCCCACTCGAATCACAAAAAGCCATATATACTCATAACAAGTCCATAACATTCAATCACATCTTGTTCATAAGCTCGCCCTAGTAGTCTTACCTTCCGCATAGGCCTGCCATGACCTGAGAGATATATGCTCCTTAGGCTCATACCACCTATCGGGGGAGATGCGGTAGGGTATCGGTAAATCGACGTCCTCCATATCTCCCTTGATAATCATGGAAGCAACAGCTTTCGCAGAAAGGAAGATCTGTGGCATACCATGCCCAGTGAAGCCAGCGCATATGTATTGACCAGGCCTTTCACACACCTGTCCAACATAAGGAAATCCGTCGTTGGAGTAACCCATGACTAGAACATAAGTTAGCGTTGACCACCCAGGGAAAAGCCAACTTGTTTGACGGGGACTTACTGCCTGTCCATATTTCTTCAGTGCGGGCACCGCTATCTTCCCACCCGTAGAAATGCCGTTGCATGTAGCCATCAAAGTAGTGCTGCGCATCTTTTATCAGTTTGCTATCATCGGCGACATCAAACCATTCATGAAGGTTCTGGTAAAAGTCCCGCTTTGCACCGCCCACGATAATGCTGCCATCTGGCCGTGGAATCATGTAGTCGTATTCGTAATCAGAGATGCGTATCATGTAGCTGTCCGTCATTTTCGGTGCGTTTGCGCCCACGAGTCGCGCTACTATGCCTCTTACTGGGACGATTCTGTCTTTCATCTCAGGTACCAAAGCAGAAGTGTAGCCATTAGTCGCGTATACCACGGTTTTGGTCCTTATAGGACCACGCGGTGTGTCCACGATCCAATAGTTGTCGGCGGAGGAAGTAGCTTCTTGGTAAACACGTGTAACGGGTGTGTGTGTCTGCAAGTTGATCCCCTTCGATATGGCTTTCTCGAGTAAGTGAACTACCAGCCGGTAGGGCCATAACCGTGCAGCATGGTACGTGTGACAAGACAACGCTCCTCGAATGCCAGATATCTGCATGAACTATGAGTACGACGAGAAAGTAAAACAGTAGTATACAATATCGACATACCTTTTCAGCCTCGACACCAACACTATACGTGATGCCACTCGCGGTAGAAATACCCGCAGCGGCAACCCTGTCAACATCGGCTTTGATCTTATCCCTCCCCGCCATGTACAAACACACGTCTGCAATCCTAGTCTCTTCAAAGTCACAATCTACACCTTCCCGCTCCACCAGTTCTCTGATCTCGCTCACTTGGCGCGCCTCGAACAAAGTCACATGTTCAGCAACAGCCTTGCCATGTGTTTTGAGCACACTAGCCGCTCTCGCAAAAGGATCTGGCTTGAAATGACCACCTATGAGCTTTCCGTCAGCCTGACACCTTTCCCTCCCTTCTTCTTCCTGTATGAAGAAAACATTCACATAATTCCCAAACAGAACAAAAAAAAGGAGAACAAGATATAAAACATACCATTTCGTCCCGTCGCTCCCGAACACGCCTCTCTCGCCTCTAGAATCACAATCGAAGGAACCGCACCACCACATCCCCCACTCTCCTCAATCAAATGATGCGCAATCGACGCACCAACATATCCCGCACCGATGATTACAATATCAGACGTTACAGGCAGCGTCTCTGTACTCCGATGATTATCAATGCCTGCAACCGCCTTTCGCCAGTAAGACGGCACTGCGTTCGGCACCGGAAAGGGTTTGGCGCTGCGGCTTGGTGTGGTAGGCATTGGTAAGGTACGGTTGAAGGTGCGGTTGGCTATCTGAGCTCTAGAAGAACTTTATTTCGGCTCGAGGATGCACCTTGTAGCATTCGAGTAGTTACAAAGGTTCGAGGGGTACGGGGTGCGCGGGTGTGGCGGGTCATGTGACTGGACCGGTCCGGTCGCCGGTAATGGGGGCAATGAAGGCCCGGTACGGTCTTACAGCGGGGGAGGGGGGCGAGAAGAATGGAGATGGATAATGTATAGGCCCGTTGTTTTGCCTTGATCGGCAGTTGATTATCAAGATAAGAGAGGGGTATAGTGATGATTTGGCATGGTAGGTTGGAGTTGTGGAGATATTGGAGCTCAGCTCCATGCCGGCCCCACTGAATGACTAAGATTGGACATTGTCTGTGTATGTGAGAGAGAGAGAGAGCTGATCGAGCAGCTCATCTAGGGGCTTCTTGTATGAGAGCAACTGGTGCGCTTATCGTGAGAGAAGCGTGGTGACTAGTCAGAGCTCAACAAGGATGGACGTTGGTGAAGAATTTTCGCTGTGAACTCTGCGCATGCGCATTCTTCTTTGAGTTCAGAAGGCTTTTTGAGACAAGTATATATGATTCCTATCAACAAATACAGGTTCAGTTGAACCAATCTATCTTTCAGGCTTTCTTAACAGTATCGTCCACAACCTGCTCCTCGGCGGCGCTCCTGATAGGTGAAACGGGCATCTTGTTAATAAGCAGCACCATACTGGGAACCGCTATAGCTAACAATCCAATGTTTACATACAGAGGGATGGTGTGGTCAATGCCGCTTGCAGAGCTCAAACCGTACGATATAGCCTGACCCGCGACCTCAAAAGCACGGAACGTGCCGCCAGCGCGCGAAGCATCACCCGTGTTATTTGAGAAGTTGCCAAGGATCCAGTAAAGCGATAGTTGAGTGAGGTATCCAGCAACGAAGATGATGAGGTAGGGAAAGTATGCCTGGGCCCAGAGATTCGTGTTCCTATTGAAAGTCAGCTTTTGGAGTTCAGAAGGTCTCTTGTCAGACTAAACATACAAGGTATAGTCCAGAGCTGCATTCTTCCCGCGATAGTGGTATTCAAGGGCGATCCAGATAAAACATGCAGTCTGGGGGATGACCCAGACCAGAAAGGCAACCCACGCCTTGCGCTTTTGCGAGATAAGTTTTGTATCAAGTAGTCGGCCGAACACGAGTACGCAAGGAATGACGACGCAAGCTATATTCGTTAGCATGTATATCTCAAAGATGATGAAGCTGATACATACGGAGAATGAGAGACGAGAGTGCACGCGCACGGACTGAAAAGTGTAGTGAGAGGTATGTACCCATTGTACCACCGTAGAAGAAGGAGTAAAAAGCGGGGATGAAGACAACCCAAGTCTTTCATATTGTCAGCTTTGTTGTTGTGACTGCGGGTACGCTGACACTCACGTTCGGGTTGCGTAAATATGACCACAAAGTTACAAGCTCCTGCTTCCAAGAGAGCATCGGGGACATTTGTATTTTGCTGTTATCGCGACGACGTACTCGTCTGGTTGGAGAAAGTAATAGCGCATATACAACTCCAGTACACTCTGCAGTAAATTAGCATAAGTTTGAACAGGCTCATAGTACTCGACATACCAAATCCTAGAAAGATGAGATATGTTGCCCACACGACACCGCCACTGTTCGTGTCTTCGTGGTTCTTTGAAAAGTTAATCGCACCACCGATAACGCTGCCACTGTTCCGCATAGCGGACCAGATTCCAAGGTAGAATCCGCGGTCTTCTGGCTTTGGGTATGACAGCATAGCAGTCGTTTCAGCCACGTACAAAAGGCCGGATGTTCCTCCTCCAATGGCCTAGATGATTTCAGTGAGCTTTTCTTTGCCATATGGAAATATACCAAATACATTTGCGGTGAGGAGGTACCAATCAACAGAATACCTTGCATTCGTGTAATACGACGACCCACGTAGGGGCATAGTCACAGCGGCAATGAAGCAAGCCCATTTGATTCCAATCTTGTTCAAGATGGGTCCACCTAGGATCGTGCTGAAGAAGCCGCATGCGTAGTTCAGAGAGTTGGCAAGGTTGGCAAGCCAAGGTGACGACAGGCCACCACCTCCCAAGTTGCTTATAGCATCCGACATGGCGGGTCCAACTAGTGAAAGCCTGTGTAGTCATTAGTAGGGTTCCTCTCAGCTTCAGATGATGTCTCTACTTACATTCCAAATAATATCATCTGGAACAACACGCTTCGATAGAAGGTCCGAGGCGTGTAATGCGACACATCTTCATGTACCCCTACACTGATCTCCATTGCGGTCTCATCGCCAGTGTTGGATACCTCAGCGTCCTTCATCTTTGTGGTAGGAACAAAAGTGTCGCCCTTCGCCATTTTTACGGTAGCAAAGCGAATTGACTAAAAAGCTGACCTTTGGCGTGATGATGGTTGGCCTGCGGCTCAATGGGTCTAAAACTAAAATCTTCGGGACCAGGCCAGGGGATGATACCCCACCTTGCCTGCCGTTGCTGATGCAGACTTAGCATCGGCCCGGTTGTGTCGCGTGTTCGATAAGACTAGAATGATACCCCGCGAGCAACTAGAGATAAGCACGGCGTCGGTCCGGTCTATGGTTCACGCTAGTACGGGCGGTACATTGTGAAGATACGAAACGGGTGTTTGGATTCCCGAGAGATTTGGGTGAGATTTCGGCTGTTCTCAGTAGATTGTTATGCTGGTCGGCTTGGCCCTGCCGTGGCCCTGCATAGTGGCGGGTACCTAGGTGTGCCTACTCAGGTAGTTGTGCAAATACTCGCCCTCGAACTTGCGTGCAAGGTTAGGCGACTATGTCTTCGACCATGGTTTTGGTACGACACGGAAGTGAGTGATATGTATCGAAAGTTGGTTGATCGGTAGTTGTGCTATATTGCAACCTCTCTTATCGCCATGTTGTTTGTTACGGCTCCTTGTCGGTGGGGGACTTGATGCGGAAGTATGCAGTGACGATAGGACGTGTCGATAAGTCTCGCGAGGGGAGCAATCGGGTAGCTCCGGAAGGTCTTGGTTGAATTGAGGTTTCTGAAACTTACCGCTCAAAACCACGTAGTCTTTATTAATTCCTTCCCTGGCAAGCAATTTTAGGGCCGGACACTACTACAATACATTGTTAAGTCGATGTCTACGCTTTCAGCACGGCGTAAATCTGTATGGATGATGCGGCATGGGAGGGAACTCCTGTATGTTATATTGTGATGGAAAATTTCGATGTGAATGAAAGGTGGAGTGGCAGGAGGAAGCCCAGTCGTAGCCACGGCGCTAGCGCAATCCTTATTTCCGAAGCAAGTCCCATACATCATCTCTCTACATATCATCTACTGCATCAATGATGTCCTGCGCCAACTTCTCCGCGTGCGCGTAGGTGACACCCTGAGAATGTCCTGGCGCCTGAAAAGGCAGAGAACTGGCATCTACAACCCGCAATCCTGTCACACCGAATACTCTTGCTTTCGAGTCCACCACCGCTCCGTCCGATGCTTTCTTGCCCATCGCACACGTTGAAGTACCATGGTGTATAGCGCTCATTCCTTTTGTCTTGATGTATTCCAGTATTTGAGCATCTGTTGTCACGTTCGCTCCCGGTGCTATCTCGTCTCCAAGTACAGAAACACTGGCTGCAATGGTGCGGGCGCGTCTGTATGCTGCGACAGCCATTTCCTGATCTTCTTTGGAGTCAAGCCAGCCAATGTGAACAATCGGAGCGATGGTATTATCGGCGGACTGAATCGTCACGTTTCCCTTGCTCGATGCGGAAGTGAGTAATATTCCGATGACACCTGTATCACTAGCAATTTGGCCCGCAGTTGAGGTGCGAACTGCAGCTTGCAAGGGGTATTCCACATTGGGCCAATCACTCGGTAGACTGTTCAGATAGTCGAGAGTTGACTGGCTCATGTTTGCAGTAAAGGCTTTTGGGAATCTCTCCCACGCAACGAAGTCGCTGGCTGGGCTACTCAGAGGGCCTGAGCCGTTGGTAAGATAGCCTTGTACGGCATTATTGAAAGACGAAGCGTCACGTGTAAATGCGCTCCTTCCTGGCAAATTAGTAGAATGAACCACTCCCCCGAGGGCTGGTGTATCACGGAGGTTCTGACCTACACCCGAAAGGTCGGAGATGACAGGTATGTTGTATCGTTCGAGGTTCTCGCGAGGTCCGACACCGGATACCATGAGTAGATGTGGGGAGTTGATAAAGCCACTAGATACGATGACTTCCTTTCGCGCTTTCAGCACAAAGGGCCTCGTTCCCGCGACGGTGACGTTGACTCCAGTAGCGCGCTTATTCTCGCCAAATAGAAGGTTACGCGCCATGCATGACTGGTAGATCTTCAACGAAGTCCTAGTTGCGGTACGCGAAAGGAAGGCACTTTCCGTGCTGCTCCTCGTACTATCCTCTGCTCTCAGGGTAAACGGCCAGTACCCATATCCTAGCATGTTCCCATCCAGGAAGCCAGCTGCTGCCTTCATTCCAGCCTTGGCATAACCCTCCGCGCCATATGACGATATGGGCTGTGCATACTTAGGGTAGCTCAAATGAACAGGGCCCCCAGGCTTGTCAAATGTAGATAGCGTATAGTTGACTGTCGCATTCTCCGCACGGTATCGAAAGTCCGGAGGTGTAAAGGAAAAGCTCTTCTTCATAAAGGGAAACATATTTTCCCAGAGGTAAGCGGGGTCTCCTGTGATGTTAGCGATTGCTGCGTACCAGCCTTTGGATGATCTGGCGTTAAAGTCAGTGGGCACGATGCAAAAACCAGCGGGTAGGTTCCTACCTGTGGTAGATTAACTGATTCCGTGCTGAACTTCCCTAGATAATGTATGCCATGTCAATGTGTGTCACGCGAGAGAAGGGAGGGTATGAAAGACATACACCGAGAGCCTTGCCCTGGACGTAAAGAAAACGTCTCCCATTAGCAGCAGGAATAGGTTCGGTAAATATACCCCAATCAACCAATGGCTGGTAGTCTGAAGGGTCCCCTCCGGTATACATTGTAGAGTAATATGGACTATCATTATAGTGAGTACGTGATTTTGCTCCAGAGTAGCTTAGTGGACATACATCTGACTGTAGTTGCCATTCGAAATCTCGTAGAATGAACCAGCTTCGATAACAGCAACTGTCATCTTAGGTAGCGCATCGGCGATCCGAGATGCGATGAGAGAACCAGCAAGGCCCGCTCCAACCACAACATAGTCGTACGTTGCGTTGACGCCAGGATTTCCAAATGAGTTCCCAAGCAGGCGCCCCGGAGCATAAAACTGTTGCAGCAAAGTCTCGCCGTCCAGATCCGCCGAGACCAGTGCAGTACAAAGAGTGAGGATGGTTGTTGAGACTAGCATTGTTGGCGTAAATTTATGTTGAAACCTGTACGGCACGGTACCTACTGAAAGCTGAAAATATATGCAGGTGCCATGCTTTTATACCATCCCAAGGACAGTGCCATTGCTCGCATGATGTAAAGATACCGAAGCAACTATAGTCTCTTAGGCGTAGTTTTCCACGGATTCAGCTGTAGCGCAAGAATTAGGGCTTGCAGTAGATCTCGGGTGACAGGTACCTTTCGAGCCACAGAGCATTCTCGTTGGACGTACGACTTCCACTAGCAAACTTGATGCATAATTGCCCCAGTGTGGTGGCTTTAGCAAGTATCGATCTATCCAATTTGCATCCACCGTAAGCTAGTGATTGGATTGGCGTAGTGCCGTGCACCTCTTTCCTATTGGGGGATCGGTCATGGGAAAAGCATCCCTGTCGACATGACCAAACAGCTGCTTACGCAGCATCGAGCGATTAACTTTGCTTTTAGAAACCTTCCTTTCGGGTGTTGGGGGACTGGTTTTACGGGTGTGGAGCGGGATCTGCGGCAGGTGAGTTCCGCGGAGGAGCCGATGGCCGATGGGCTGCCTCGTGACCGATCTGTACCACCATTCAGTGCCTCTCACTCAACCTTTAAAGGTTGGCCTTCCACTACTCATCGTGTGCTTGAACAACAAATCTGCAAACGATGATCTGATCATGTGCAAAATCGAGGTCAATTACGATCACACGGCGCAAATTATGGTGAGATGGCTACTTGGGTAACAATGCGCTTTTGGTACGATGAAGCGCAAGAAGGGGAGAATAGTTCGTCATTGAATCGCAGTGCATCAGGTTGCAATTTGAAGATCCGTGGATTTTGTGCTTTTGGTTCGACAGGTATAGACCTTCAACACTTAATATCATTTTAAGTTATGCTTTTGGCGCAATAATATCGTAGTATTCATCGAGTACACTTGCTCTCTGAGCAGTGAAGTCTTGGAAGCCCCGAGTGCGTGAAGGAAACCCAATATAAAACTTGTGTTTTTCTCTAGTCTAAAAAAGATCTAGTGTTCGTAAAGTGGCAACTTGTACCTGTCTCAGAAAGTGGTTCTAGTTTTTTACTCTTACGTTTATGCCCTTTCAATCATTCCATCAAACGGCTATATAAGTAGGTGACGAAAAGTTTGTTTCAAATTTTGCGTTTACAAATGTAAATGAAGATTTATGTAAAACTATACACATACGCCAGATGATAAAGCCCCATTGCCGGAATATCTCATGGATGTATCTATGGTAAGGCAGATAATCCTAGATTGAACTGTCGAATATAAGCTCAGGAATTCCACACCGTACACCACCCAAACTACTGCAACATTGATTTCGGTTTCAAGTGAATTGCATTATATGATCTGAGTCACCCTATGACCTCAGGAGCCCTTCAAAGATGCTCAGTGAAAGCACGCCACAACTGTTGCCCCGACTACAACGACGATTTAGTATGGTGTTCACTCTCATTCACTTCCAAATGACTCCGTGCATAGATCTACTATCGCGAATCCTTTCTTTCACGCAAAAAATGAATCCCCTCCTGGTACTTTCCCTCAAAACTGAACCATCACAACCCCACTATCAACTTCCACTACTACAATATCAAACTCCCCTACTAGAAACCCAAGTCCAACTATCAAAGCCCTGAAGCAAAACGAGTCACTCAACCCTCCCTTGCACCATGGATCCGCCAACACGTTCAACCACTTCCGGCTCCAAGAAACTCCCCCACAAACGCCAAAAGACGACGACGATGAAGCCATCTCTGTTCGACACCAACCGCGTCCGGAACTGCGGCTCCAACGAGTCCTTCCTCAGCACCGAAACCACCGGCCTCATGGACTACACCGGCGCCGGTTCCGACACGGAGGAAGAAGACAACACGGAGCTAGAAAACGAGTATCTGGACAAGATGTCCGACGACACGGACCGCCCTGTCGAGACGTGCTTTGGCTGGGGCGTCAATGTGTGGCGCTCTTTCAGTGGCAGCGGGACCATCTACGCGGATGTGGATGATCGGGTGAAGAAGATGATGCGCGATGAACAGATTTGGGGGAAGAAGAAGACATTGGGTGCTGGGGCTGGTGAGAAGCGCCAGCGTGGTGCCGGTAAAAATGACCAGGAAAACGCGGATGCAGTGTTGAAGATGGGGTTTTCGGGCAAAGTGCCAGTGGCATGTAAGTATGACCGTGAAATGAATTATTCCAGGCAGGTCAAGCTTCCGATCGAGGACAAGGCCGAAGACGAAAATAAGTCTCTCAATAAGAAGCAGGTTTCTGACAAGAAGCAAGGCCCCGACGAGGAGAATACACCCGCAACCTACACTGACGGCAACATCACGTACCCCGAACTTCCTCAACTTTCCGGTCTTTCTGAACTTCCCCAACTGCCCCCTCTGCTCGATGCGCCCCCTAGCCCCACACTCTCAGAATGGAACTCTTTTCACGTCTCCCCGTCGCAAATGGAGGATATCCGCGAGCCCATCTCAGCTTCGGATACTCTACTGCCGTCTCCCTACCATCTCCAACACCCAAACGACACTCAGTTCCATCGTAGAAGCACAAGTATTGACCCGGTGGTGGGTAATTCGAATCGGCCAATTAAGCCGCTTCCCGCGCGCGCACAGGGCCAAGTGATGGAGGCTTCTTCTCCCTCTTCCCTGGATGCGGTTACTAACGTTCCCTCTTCCACGGGCGCAGAGATGAGCATACACGCTGGTACTCCTTCGTCTCTTTCAACTTCTTCTACAGCTCCAGTTACTGATGCTCCTTCTTCTACGTATACCGGTCCCAGCACCCCCTCTCTCCCGGGTAACAGCTGGAATGCATTCGGATTGCAAACCGATAGAGCCCGTCGAATTGTATCTGGTTCCTTTGGTAGCTTTGAAGGTCGTCCTCTGGACCGGTTTGACGAGCGGGCGTATCGGTTGGCGCAGAAGGGCGATGACAAGAACAAGAGCAAGGGCAAAGGCAAGGCCAAGGAGGATGGAAAGGATAGCGATGACAAGGACGACAAGCCGAATCCTTTCAAAGGTCGGCCTTGGTTGAGGCGACCTTGAAGTCTGCAGTTTTGGGTTAGAGGCCGGGTATTGGAGGTAGTTGGTCTGGTTCAGAGAAATGTCTAGGATTTCGAGCCTGGTGTGTGATAAGCACTTGGCACAGATAGGACATTGGCGGGCATGTATGCTATTCATTCATGGTAATATGTCGATGGAATCAAGGCACTACTTGATCACTGCAAAACATTGTTCATCAGAGTGTCCATCGTGGGTACCATGTGAGTCTTCTTGATTCTTTTGATTTTTTGTAGATGGGCTCTCTCCAAGCCTTGATCAACTCCATCTACTTCTCTCTCTCCTTTCTTGTGTATCCAGAAATGTAAATAAGCCTCCAAACAGGGGTATTGGGTATAATGAACAACGCGCAAAAAAAGCTACTACTCATCATGATCATCGTAATCTTCTCCAACACTGGCCCACCCACACTGCCATCTCTTTCCTTCGCTTTCGCCCCCAATCCTCAATTCCCTTGCTTCACTCCCCTCTTTCCATCTTCGAACGCGGAAGTCGTCACTCACACTGATCAGGGTGCCATTGCGCGCCCATGATACGCTCGTGACTTCTGCGTCGTGGCCCCGAATAAGGGGCGTGCCGTGCTCGTATATGGGGATGCTATCCGGGCAGCGGCTGTTCGTCAACGAACGAGTAAGAGATGGTCTCAAGAGCTTTCCAGCAGTATGAATGTCGGGAAGGTCATCTGTGTCGTTGTCTTGATGTGTGGTTTCGCGCCTAAGAAAGATTTCGTCGGTGGGGAAGAGCACGGGACATCCATCTGTACTGCCAACAGCAAGCATTTCAGTTCTGTCTTCACATGCTTTGCGAAGTGAAGCTTTTACGTAGAAGGACCCAGCGTGGAAGTTCTGGTGGCGGAATCCATAGATAGGTCCCAGACCTTCTTGACCAACGCCGCAATATTTCTGTTTTGACGAGGATGTTGTTGATAGCTCCGGGGCTACGCCGAGAATGAGGTGGCTCGTCGAGTAGGCGTAGACGGTGTTATCTTTGCTGAGTGCGTAAAGTCGCGATGCGTCGCCGTTAAGGGTTAGTGAGTTGATGGCGAAGTGTCGATGGCGGTTGTGGGATTCAGGGTGCTGGGTTGTAGCAATGGGGATAGCAGGTCCACGCAATGAGTATCTCCCCCTGATGTCCCAGAGCTTGACACATGTCGATGCGTCAGAAGCAGTCAGGAGCAGGTGCTGGCGTCCCTCGGGTAAGAACGAGAGCGCTGTGACCGAGATATCGTTTCGCCGGGCAACGTTTTCTGTCTTTGTATTCGACGATGTTTTGGTAGCTGAGGACACGGATGGGAGACTGATATCGGCATGTGCTGAAGCGAGAGTGCGGATGACGCTGGCGTAGGGCGCATCAGACCCCCAGGCTGAATGTATCGATCCCTGATTTCCCTTGCACCGAAGATCCCAAATCTGCACAGCGCCATCCCGACTTGATGTTGCTACAATCTTGTCGTCGCCCGGCTGGAATCGTACTTGCTTCACTGATGACTTGTGCTTGGCGAGAACTGAAAGTGTCTGTTGGGTGCGGACGTCGATGATCTGGGCTGTCTGATCACCAGACCCTGCTGCGAGGTACAGGTCATCCGAGGAGAATTGCATGTCCATGATGGCGTTGGAGTGGGCTTTCCAGGACAGATGTGGCTTGGAGAAGTCGCCCTCGGAATCCTGTAGATGGATGTTACCGTCTTCATCTCCTATGGCAAGCATAGAGTTGGCTGGTGATTGTCAGCATGGGGATGTGTTGTGGTAAAGGCAGTAACATACTATTGCAGCTTGCTGTGCAAAAAGGCGGAGCGCCTTGTGATAGCTGATGAACGTCGTCTGCGCCGCTGTAGAAACTGGCTGTCTGTTCCTGCCATGATACACAATGATCCTTCCGAAACCCTCGACCGACACCAAGTATTCCACCGAATGAGCGTTGCAATGTTCTTGATGGGCCTCCTAATGTTCTTAATCTTCGAATCGGTTCGGGATACACAGCAGGCTCTTCTGAATCAGACTCGTCGAGTATGTCGATTGCTGGCGGGGTGACGTAACGTGATCGCTTCGACGGTGACGACAGGGCAGGAGAGCTCTCGGGCGACAAGTATGGCTTCCGCTTGCGTGAGGTACTATGTGGGGTGTGTATATGGTTCTCGATGTCGACAAAGTTGACTGTTTTCCGAGGGGTAGTCCGCGTTGCCCGGCCACGGTTGAGGGCTGATCGTGTGATGTCCTGCAATTGGCGGCCCGAGCTGGTGAGAGAAGTGCGTGATGATATATCTTTGGAGTGCCGCGGAGTAAAGAACCGGGTGAAGCGCTTGGGTGTGATAGGCGGCGGTCGCTTTGGCTTGCGTGAGCACGCAGTTGCTGCGGAAGCAGGCGGCGGCGATGAACAGAGCTCAGGCGTTGGCTCTTGGATGAGGATGCTACGAGGGGCGCAAGGTGACGACATGGCTCTCTACCAACGCATATATATATATACAAAAACACCAATGGACGATCTAGTGGAGGCAGAAGGGTATTTAAAGATTTGGGGCTGAGAAACAATGAATGGTGATATAGTGGTGACGAGGTTGGAGAGGAAGGCGCACGGCTAAAGCACGTCGCGAAGAGCAGGCGCGACAGACGTGATGCACTAAACCATCCTAGGTGTTGAGTGGCTTGGCTGTCCCTCGAGGCGCATTTTCCCGCTCTCACTCTGCGACGGCGGGGTGAAATGTGAAGCAAGAAAAAAATATGTGATAACTTTGCTGCAAGTGACTAAGAAATTATCATCTTCAGTTGAGACAGTGTATATGTGCTCGTTTCTCTCTTGAGTTGCAGCCTCGGTGAGTTGGGCGGCGTCTCTCCGTCTCGTCTCACGTGAGAGGCACCGCTAGCACGGTTCGTTGCCAGTCGGTGGTCGGGGAAACCAGGCGCAGGGACCCACCAAAAAAAGTCGACGAACATTACGGACTCGAACTCTTGGCGGAAACCTCCATCACCACGAAGCTCTCCAACACAGGAGAAGCAGCGCAAGATGGGCGCAATCAAGCGAAAAGCAGAGCAAGGCGCTATGCCCTCGAAGAAGGCGAAGAGCGCACCGCCGGACCGATCAGCGAAGCGGCGCAAGTCTGACGTCGAGCAAACTTCACCAGCCAAGGCGAAGCCTGAGAGCTCTGCGCCCAAGCCCAGCGTTTTCAAGGATGAGGAGAAGTCATTTCCTAGAGGAGGCGCCAGCGTCTTGACACCCCTTGAGCACAAGCAGATTTCCATCAAGGCGAACCAGGATGTACTGTTCGAACAGGCCGGCATCAAGCGCCCTGGCGGCGGCGGCGACGATGGATTCAGCGACATGGGTTCCGGGGATGATGAAAAGACCGCAGCCAAGTCGAAGAAGAAGTTTCCCAAGAAGAGCAAGAAGTCGCACGAGAGTGGAGAGAAGGAGGACCTTGTGAGGGCAAAGGGTCTGAGCTACAAGGTGAGCGAGGCTTCAGCGCAGCGTGGTATCAATACTGATAACAGCAGAAATTGTCGACTGGTACCATTGTACTCGGTCAGATCACCGACATCTCCCATCAGGACCTCGTACTTGCGCTTCCGAACAACCTTGTCGGCTACGCCCCACTTACCGCCGTGTCCGACAAGCTCAACGAGAGGCTAGAAAAGCTTCTTAAAGATGAAGGTGCAGAGAAGAAAGAAGGCAGCGATGATGATGAATTCGAGGATGTGGACTTGAAGGACATGTTCTCGGTCGGGCAGTACGTTAGGGCGTGCATCACAGCAACAAACGAGGACAACGCAAGAGCAAGGAAGCGATTGGAGCTGTCCATCGATCCGAAGCTTGTCAACAAGGGCCTCACCAAGCGCAAGATACCTGTCAACAGCATGGTTCAGGCTTCAGTGGTCAGCAACGAAGACCACGGTCTTGTCATGGACTTGGGCTTGGGTGATGCCAACCTGAAGGGCTTTCTGCCCAAGGGAGAGCTGGGACCCAAGGTGCAGCATGCCAAGGTACAAGAAGGCACCGTATTCTTGTGCTTGGTCACGGGCATCAACTCCGACGGACGCATCATCAAGCTCTCCGCCGACCATACCAAGGCGGGCAATGTCACCAAGGGAAATACATTGACAGAAGCACCAACCATCGATGTTTTCCTCCCGGGAACTGCAGTCGACATCCTTGTAGCCGATACCACCTCCAGCACACTCACAGGCAAGATTCTCGGCCTGATAGATGCAACCGCTGATACCTACCATTCTGGTGCTACTGAAAAAGCTGCCGACGTCTCCCAAAAGCACAAGATCGGCTCCAAAGTCAAAGCGCGTATCTTGTTTACATGCCCAGACTCAGAGCCTAGGAAGGTTGGCGTCTCCCTGCTAGACCATGTGGTATCCCTTTCCACACGCATGTCCGGTAAGCCAAAGGAGCGCAAACCTCCGATCGATCTTCTCCCTATATCTACCATTGTGGAGAGCGCCAAGGTAGTCAAGGTAGCCCCAGCTCAGGGTGCTTTCTTCGATCTTGGTATCAAGGACGTTGTTGGGTTTGCGCATATCTCGCGACTTTCTGATGACAAAGTCGATGTAATATCCGAGGAATCTGGCCAATTCAAGCTCGACTCGACACACAAGGCACGCATCATCGGATACAATGCCCTTGACGGAATCTTCCAGCTTTCTCTAGAGCAAAAGATACTTGATCAGCCCTTCCTTCGAATTGAGGACATCAAGGCTGGTCAGCTTGTCAAAGGCAAGGTGCACAAACTCATTGCCGATAAGACTGGAGCCGCTGCCGTCCTTATCCACCTTGCTGAGGGCATTACTGGCCTAGTTCCGGAAACGCATCTGGCAGATGTGCGTTTACAACATCCAGAACGCAAGTTCAGAGAAGGCGTGCCTATTACAGCCCGCGTGCTTTACACTGAGCCCGCTAGGCATCAGATACAACTCACCCTGAGGAAGTCACTGGTTAACTCAGACGCCAAGCCCTGGACCAACTACGAGATGCTTTCCGAAGGAGCAACCGGCCCGGGCATCCTGATCAGCGTACGCCGTAACGGTGCCACTGTACGTTTCTATGGCGATGTCAAGGCATGGCTTCCGGTTGCGGAAAT
>Ga0265798_10003032_pt1 | contig 24221 bp, 29 predicted proteins | sample P3T30metagenome_FD_192430 | JGI IMG/M metagenome (GOLD analysis project Ga0265798, IMG submission 192430) | Plant litter microbial communities from East Loma Ridge, Irvine, California - P3 T30 | ecosystem: Environmental > Terrestrial > Plant litter > Unclassified | place: USA: California...
ATAGGTAAATTGCACAACGCAGGTGAAAGACTGCAGCTGATAGCACTAGGCGGTGGACCCTAGGAAAGAGGGATTATGCTTCGCATGCGCAGCGCTCCATAGCCCTCGAGGCTGCACGAGCATTATTGTATTTCTACTAGTAATAGATAGTGCAATGTAAATAAATTAAAAAAAAAGGATAATCCTCTACTATAGGGATGTTAGCGTTTCTGTGCGTTATGTCCTCTTCCTCTCCTCTCCTTATTGTCTAGTTCTTTGTTATCTAGCGTCAGTCCTCTTGCGGCAAATGCCGCCTTATTACGTTAGCTCTTTGCTAGGTGCATAAGTTGCGCGTTCTGCCTAAACTAAGGGAATATCTCCGTAGCAGTAATAGTAGGGTCGCGGAGGCTATGTACAATAAACGACGTAGTCTAGGTAGAGAAGTGCTTTAATACTAATAATACGAACTCTTTCTTAATAAATTAGTTCTTTGGGCACTCTAGTACTCTAATAGCTCTGCCTTTAGTTATAGCGTAGTTGACTTTAGTAAGCTAGGTGTCCTATTAGGTAACTACCCTTATTAGCTTTATTGCTTCGTAATATCTTATTTGTGCTTTATTAAGCTTATCCTCTGCTCGAACGCCTATAGTAGCGGCAAGCTTAGTAATCTAGTCTTAGTACAGCTAGGAGGGCTTGCAGCAGTTGCTTAACAGGTATGCGGACACAGTAGTCCTTATAAAGTTAGTTACCTAAGCAAGGTAGTTTTTCTCTTGCTAGAACTTAGTGTCTTTTATCTTATACGCTTTAAATTATCCCTTAAAGTCCTCTACGTCCTCTTTGTATAACGCCTTGCCTAAGTTTAAGAGGTTAGATACGCGAGCAGGGATAAAAGGCAGTATTGTTGTAGCAAGTGGGTAATCTAATTAGTATTAGGTAGTGTACGCGTTAATTGCGGAAGTTGAGGGCTTCTAGCCGTTAATCTCTAGGCGCGTAATCGCGCGTAGCTTAACAAGTAGCTAGGCTAGATGCTTCGTGTTAAATAGGTGCTAAACGCGCAGAGGTACGCATTTATTCTTAAGCTGCGCGATCTATTTAATCTATTAAGTGTAGTTAGTAAGAACAACAGTCTAGTCGCGGTTAAATTAGACTGTTATTTTGCAACAGCGGTATTTTGCTTATATTGCTTATTTCAAGGGTTGTTGTGTTGGTAGTGCTTTAATAGTAAAGGCACTTAGACTCTTATTATTAGATAAGAGGTATTCTAATAAGGTAATAATTGTTTAGGGTGCAACTTATATATTGTTGTGTGTGTTGTGTAGTCTCGTAAGGGATAAGACGGAAGGTCTCCCTGTCTTAGTCCCTTTTGGGACTAGGGGGTCTATAGAACGTGCTATCTTCAACTCCGTTCCCTTCTACCAAATACTACCTTATATCTGACATTACTAGTAAAATTAGCTAACCCACGCGCTAGGTTAACCTACGCGCTGGGTTAACCCACACGATAGTAAAATACGTTAGCTTGCTAGGAGTATAACCTATAATTAGTAGTTAGAAGAGAAGGATAATTATATTAGGTAGTAGCTAACAAGTAGTGTTAGTGTCTTCCCCTTAGCCCTATGCCTCTATCTCACGTACAATAGCCTTCGCTTACCTTATCTTATCCTACGTAACGTGCTACTACACTACAACATCCGCGCAACATCTTACACCACAACGATATTCCACTAATCTCGTCTCTCCCACTACCCACATCCCTCGCAGCACACCGCTATTCGCCCTTCAACTAGCCTCCTTGACGACTCCCTCCAACACCCTTCCATACTCCTCCACACTCTTCGCCCCTACCACAGTAAAATCCCTCTTCCTGCCCTCAAAAACCACATGCGGCACACTATCCACGCCGTTCCCCGCCTGTTCCCTCGCTGCTGCCTTCGTCTCCATCAGATACTTCCTTTCATCGCCAATTAACTCGTGGACCTCGGCTTGGGTTAGGCCGGCGGCGAGGCATGCTTTGGTGAGCGTCTGCGGGCACGAAGGATGTGCGCGTTCAGTAAAGTACTGCGCGTACAGAGAAGTAAGTGCGGCGAGCCCATGTTCAGGTGATTTCTCAGCCTGCAAGTACTGAACAATCCGATGCGCGTGCAGCGTATTCGCAATTTCGCCCGTGAAATCAAAATCGATGCCCTCTGCTTGACCCAACTCTTTCATATAATCGCTATACACTTTCATCTTCTGTTCACTCCCATTGTACTTCTCATCTCGGTACCACTTGTGTTTATCGACGCCCTCGGTGCTGAAGTCCGGGTATAGCTGGTACGGTGCTATCTGAAGTGTGAAGGTGGCAGCGGCATCTGGGTTACTGGAGCGAAAGGCTTCGAGAGCGTGGGTGAGGCGTAGGAAGGCGAGGTATGTCCAAGGGCAGATTGTGTCGAGGGTGAAGGTTATTGTGGAGGCGTACGGCATGCTGAAATGCTGTGGACGTTGTGAATTCGTGAAGTAGAATGGGAGAGATAAATTCGGTATGGAGTTGTGACCGATGATGTATAGGGAATACGTGGAGTACAAAGGTGCTCCATGTCTCCGATCAAAAGATCGTCATGCGGGGTGCTCTCGGGACGATCTGCGCTAGGGTGAGATGTGGCTGTGCTACCCCATTCCTCTACGAAGCGTACTCCGGAACTCAGGGCGTGGCCCATAGATATGCAGGCGTCACTGAATCAATAAGGATGACTAGCATGAATTCTAGCATTCGGGGGGTAATCTGATCAACAATACTCAACAGGATGCAACTAACTCTATGCTCACAGCCGGTATTCATGGCTTCGCGGAGAAATAACCACCACCACCAAGTGATGACAATGCAGAGGTAGGAGAGATGTACGGTATCGACAAGTGGCTCCCCCGGCTCTACTGGTTCAGCTTCACATAATTGCCTGCGGTACGCCAGTCAGTACAAAAACGGAAACAGGAGGGCTGGATAGCTTCGAAGTGACTTCACATACCTGGAAACTGGCCTTGTTTCCCACGGACTTTGCCTATCCACCACTCGTTGTCGTTCTGCGTTCGTGAGACGATTTCGATCACGTCACCCGTCAGGAAGCTTAGATCACCCTCCGCCTGCGCCTCGTAGTCGTATAGAGCGGTCACGTGTTCGACTGCGGGCACGCCGCTTAGGCGTGAGGGCTTCGGCTTGGGTGGTGGAGGCTTCGATTTGGCGGCAGCGGCGGAACCCCACGAGCCAGCGGATAACGCGGGTGACTTGACGTCTCCCGTCGCGCCCGATGGACCTGGACTATAGGGCGGCGGCGCGTCTGCTTCTGACGATATTGAGGCTCGACCTCCTTTTGCTTCCGCCATCTTGGCTGCGTACTTGGATTGGCCAGGTTTCGCGCCGGGTGTGCGGCCCCCTGTCGACTTGAACTTGACAATGGATATCTTCTCTGCCTGTTCCTGGATATCTCCGCGCTTCTTTTCGTACGCGGCCTCGACGTCGAGAGTAAGGTCAAAGTAGCCAATGTCGAGCCGCTGCATGCGCTCGTGAAGTGTGTAGAAGACATTCAGCTGCATGTAGTAGAAAGACTGGAAGAGGGGCTGAATGAACTCGCGCTCCAGCATGAAAAGCTTCGGTAGCTCGTCCTTGAGGAGGTCGTTGAAGTAGTTGTAGTCAGTAGTGGCCTGTTCGACGTCGTTCTCAGCCTTGTATATCGCCTTCTCGTCCTTCAATGTCTTCTCTTTCTTGTCCTGTAGCTTCTTGAGAGCGGCTCGTTGCCGGTCGTGGTCGAGCTGCTTGTGGTCGCGCTTGAGGGCGAGCTTCCGTACCGCCTTGATGATGTCTAGGAGCTCGTTCGCCGGTCGGATGACTCTGGTCTCAATCATCTCTAGTTCGGGCTTTAGGGTATCCTGTAGTTCCTTAACGACGCCCTCGTATGCGTCGCATGCTTCTATGCCGGCGGCGTTGCCCTCGTCATGGAAAGAGGTGGGGTCCGACATTCGTCCGGAGATTGGCTTGTAGACTTCGGCGATGGCTTTGGAGAATTCGATTTGGTGGGTGAGCATTCCTGGAGCAGTATCGTTAGGCGGGGTCAGGAGCGTATGCGGCGAGTCTACACACCATTTATGGCATCAAAATACCTATGCGCGTCAGCTCAGGGTCAGAGGAGCACGGCAAGAAGCGGGCGCCTACTTCTTAGACTCTTCATGCAGTCGTTTTGTTTCCTTCTCGAGCTCCTCGAAGCGCCGCTCGGCATCGATATATATGGCATCTTTGGTGATCTCGCCCTACAGGTGATGAGTGTTAGCATGCATCGGAAGCCGGCGCATATAGCAAGACATGGGCTGAGTAGGCAGGGAGTCGTACAATATTAAACCTCTGCTTGACAGATTGCGGCGCCTAGCGACCCGTTAGCCAACTGTTGCAGCGCATGCTGTACCTGGAGGGGGTGGTGCACACCCGCACGACGCTCTTCGTCAGGCCCTTCCAACTCATTGCAAATATATTCAGGAGTTGTTATCGGGGAATGATGCGCGGGATGTGTATATGCAGCGCGTGTTGCAGAGAGATTAGCAGGAGACAGGAACAGCAAGCTGTTATGGCGCGCTGCAGAGGGTTTGGTTGGGTTCTGTGGTGTCTTGTCCACGCCTGCTATGACGTTCCTTGTGGCTTAGACGCTGGGCAGCCACGGTCCGGACGATGTGAACCTCCGGGCGTTGGACTGCACTGCGGCAACAACAACAACAACGACACGAACAGCACACGGGCTCCAAGGCCTGGACAGTGTGAAGATGTAGTGTGTGAAAATGTAAATGGCAGCCGGTCGAATCCGCGCCCTCCGGAGATGCCTGCGTCACTCGGCCGAATGAGCTCTTCGATGATGCTCGCTTAGTCAGTCCAATTTAGCGCGAAAGACGCTGCTGCTGCTCGAGGGCGAAATCTTATCGGGTCTTCCCTTTCTCCCACTCCACAACCTGTGCTCTCTCTTCACAACCAGTATGTCACATATTGCTCCCACAGTTGCGAGGCAGGCCCTCCGCATCGCTTCTCGCAGATACCCGTCGTCCACATTTTCACGCTTCCCCTCGCGGGAGCTTGCTGGGCAGGCGCATGGCCGCCGAAGCTATGTCTCCGAGTCGAAGCCCTCGCAGGCGACTGTCAACGTAGACACGACCATCAAGGCAGAACGCAAGGCATTCCTTAAGCAGACAGGCGAGCGAGCTGAGGATGCAACGATGCCCACGACAGGACTCGGAGCCGAGGCAATGATGAGTCCGACTGCTGGTAAGTTTTCCCCGTTGCCCCCACCGGAAGTCGATGATGCTAACCAGCAAAGGCATACTAAAGTCGGCCACAGTCATGGACCAGGGGGAGCGTCCCATTTACCTTGACATGCAAGCCACAACTCCAATGGACCCGCGTGTAGTTGATACGATGATGCCCTTCATGACTGGTCTGTATGGTAACCCACATTCGCGGACACACGCCTACGGGTGGGAGACGGACAAGGGCGTCGAGGATGCACGAGAGAACATTGCGAAACTCATTGGTGCCGATGCAAAGGAAATCATCTTCACCAGCGGCGCCACCGAGAGCAACAACATGAGTATCAAGGGCGTCGCGCGCTTCTTCGGCCGTGGCGGCAAGAAGAAGCACATCATCACATGTCAGACTGAGCACAAGTGTGTGCTTGACAGCTGTCGGCATTTACAAGACGAGGGTTTTGACATAACTTACCTGCCAGTACAGAACAACGGCCTCGTCGACATGGCTCAACTTGAGGCGGCAATGCGACCAGACACGATGCTCGTCAGTATCATGACCGTGAACAACGAGATCGGTGTCGTTCAGCCAGTGGAAGAGATTGGAAAGCTGTGTCGGTCCAAGAAGATCTTCTTCCACACCGACGCTGCGCAAGCTGTTGGCAAGATCCCCGTCGACGTCAACAAGTGGAACGTCGACCTCATGTCGATATCCGGCCACAAGATTTACGGACCCAAGGGCATCGGTGCATGCTACGTACGTCGACGACCGAGGGTCAGACTTGATCCCATTATCAGCGGCGGTGGCCAAGAACGAGGTCTTCGAAGCGGTACCCTTGCACCCCCACTCATTATCGGCATGGGTGAGGCTGCGCGAATCTGCTACGAGGAGATGGAGGTACGTGCATATTTCTCTCTTTTACCTGTCACTTCACTATGATTATTTACTTCCGACATGCATGGCTTTCAGAGCGTTAGCGCGCCATGTTGATAATTTGGTATTCCGTATGAGTAGTAGTTATTGTCCTTTGACTTCACGAAACAAATGGTTGGACTTGACTGACCACACAACAGTACGATTCAAAGCGCATTACCGCGCTGTCAAATCGATTGCGCGATGGACTACTATCGATGGAGCACACGACGCTCAACGGCGACCGTGAACGGCATTACCCTGGCTGCGTCAACGTCTCATTCGCATATGTCGAAGGCGAGTCGCTACTCATGGCGCTGAAGGACATTGCTCTTTCGTCCGGCAGCGCATGTACCTCGGCATCGCTCGAGCCCAGCTACGTCCTCCGAGCACTTGGCAGCAGCGACGAGAGCGCCCACAGCAGTATTCGCTTCGGCATCGGCCGGTTCACGACGGATGCTGAGATTGACTATGTGCTCAAGGCCGTGCAAGAGCGAGTGTCATTCCTGCGCGAGCTGAGTCCATTGTGGGAGCTGGTGCAAGAGGGTGTCGATCTGAACACGATCGAGTGGAGCCAGCACTGATTTGGAGATATTGGGGCGAACTTGTACATTACAGCGCGGATCGACATGATCCTTTCGGTGACATTATGTGGGCTTAACGATTGATACGACCTTTTACCTACTGTATATATATGACTCAAGCTCTGCATTCGTTTGTCACGAGCCGTCAATACATTCCTGATGATACCCCTACTAAGCATTCATGTGCACCCTACAGTGATTCAAATACGTGGTTGTAGCTCTTCGCCAAGTGCTGAGGAATCGGGCGCATACTTGGTAACGTCGTTGTGGTGATAGCTTCCCCGCCATCACCGACTTCAACCTTGAGCATGGCCGGCGTGCCTGAGAAAGTCCTCAACTGGCTGTACAGCGTCCTTACTAGTGTAATGCTGTCTTCTTCTTGTAGCATCTTCTGCAATTAATGGCTGCCTAGGAATACCGAGACGTCAATCGCACATACCACGACGCGGCCGAAGCACTCTCCCACTACCCGTCCCTCACCACGCGAACAGAGGTCTACAGTACGCCGCACCCTGTACCCGTAATCGTATCCTAGGCGCATACTCATAGCACCAGCATACGAGAATGGAACCTCGGCGCTCCTCCTTCTCCTCAAGGGCACGCTGCCTGTCTCGTTTCGCGGCGCAACATACGGCTTTCCGGTAGCGATATGGGTGCCTCATGCCTACCCCCGAGAGCCGCCCATCGTGTACATCACGCCCTCACAAGACATGGTAGTGCGGCCCGGGCAGCATGTTAGTGGAGATGGTAGGGTGTATCACCCGTATCTGGCGCAGTGGGAGAAGTACTGGGATGTACGTATGGCATGCGCCTGGTCGTGTCTTGACTGGCGCACTCAATATGGAGGCACGTGGAGCTGACCATGGGGCAGAAGTCGACGCTGTACGACTTCCTCGCTGTCTTGCGCGGGGTCTTCGCCAAAGAACCGCCGGTTCGATCACGGCAGCCACAGCAGCTCAATGCGCCCGCGCCGCAAGCACCTCCGCCGGTTCCTCCACCACCCGCAGAATGGCGCCGGTCAGAGCAAGGCGCGCCTCCGCGACCGCCGAAGCCGGGCGAAGAAGGCCTGTCGACACCGCAACCAGCTCGCGGTCGTTACTCGCAGCCACCGCCTCTCCCACCCCATCCACCACAGCAGCAGCCTCAACCACCATTACAGTACCAGCAAGGACATGGGCATAACCAGGGCGCCCCACCGCAATGGCAACAGCAACAACCACCACCACTACCTGCCCAGCATCCATCACGGCAGGGGAGCTACGACATGAGCCCCGTGGCAGCCGGTGCAAGACCTCCTCGACCGCACGTCCAAGCCCAGGGCTATCAGCCTAGTCCGTATGGTATTGGAAGTCCTGTCAGCCCCATGACACCTGACACACGCGCGGCACCAAGATACGCACAACAAGCGCCTACACACCAGCAGCAATATGCGCTTCCTCAAGCACAGCAACAACAACAGCAACATCCATCATACCAGCAGTACCCGCAAAAACCGCCTCCTGCGCCAAAAACCCCCATCGACCTGCTGGACGACTCTCTCCAAGTCACCCTCCCCTCACAATCTGGCACCCAAGTTCCCCTCCCTGTCCCTCCCGTCCCACCGAACCCAGAGAAGGATGCCCTCCTCCGCGCTCTCAGCCAAGCTCTCGTCTCACAGACACGCCAAACCGTAGACTCAAACATGTCTGCCATCGCACCGCTCCGCTCCCAGCACGCTGCACTTCAAATCGCATACTCGCGCCTCCAAGCCGAGCTCGGTGAATTGCAGCAACTCGACGCGGCGCTCGCATCGAACGAGCAGATCCTACAGGGCGCCATGATCGAAGCCGACCGCGTTATGGAAGATGCGCGACGCCGAAAAGCCCCCGACGTCGACGACGTACTTGTCGCACCGACATTCGTTGGTGGACAAATGTATACGCTGGTGGCTGAAGAGAAGGGCATTGCTGATGCGTTGTTTGTGCTGGGACGGGCACTAGATAAGGGTCGGGTCAGTGCGGATGTATTTGTCAAGCAGACGAGGAGTCTAGCAAGGGAGCAGTTTCTGAAGAAGGCGTTGGTGAGGAAAATTGCGAGGGGGATGGCGTTGGATGACTATGTTCTGCGATGAGCGCATGCAATTTTGGGGCATGTCACCCAAGGACCAGAGTCGGCGAGTCAGATCACCTATGACGGCTGACCTTAGACGCCTGAGATTTTGAGCTATGCTCAGTCATGCATGTTGGGACGTTTGGCGCTGACACATGCAGCAAACGTTACCTGATAGGACACCAATGACGCTGCAAGTGGACAGGAACCAGCGACGTAGCGGCAGCCGAATCGAGCCGCCTGTATATATACCAGGAATTTCCACTATTCTGCTCCGTCGAGTTCCGAAGCAATTCACACAAAGAAGTACACTCATTTCACAGATTTAAACTCGATCATTCTCCATCAAATTGCCCACACAACGAGATTCTGTCACCGCGTCCCAGTTCACACATCCGCAGATCCACTGCAATCCCACACATTCCACGCCAGTGAATCCCAGAACACATACCGTCTACCCGCTATATCCAACATTATGCCTTCTTTCTTTCCCACACTCGGCCTGGGCTTCTCTTTCGAATCTCCACAAAGTTTGAAGCGCACTCACCCTAGACTGCGCCAACACAGGAGGGATACGTCAGAGGCGAACAAGATGCAAGAAAGCGGCGAGGAGTTGAAGAATTTGAGTCGTGCTGCTTCACCGCGAGCGTCGGAGACTGGATTGCGATAGGAAACGGGTAGGGCAAAGGGACGAAAAGTCGAGGCTGCACATAAAAGAAGAGCCTGTTCAAATTATCTTTCACCTTCGCAATTTTCATCAATGATAATTCACATGAATTTCTCCCATTTCCAGGTTGCCTTTCTAGAACATTTCAGATGTGGGAAGGATATACGCACGTCACATCCGTGCCCCTCATTTCTATTTAATGTCCCGAAGAAGAAAGCTCCATAGAGCTCGTTGTCTTCTGCCAGCGGTACGATCCAGGATCTTCACCATCGTCCAGGCTACGCTCCAAACCCTCCAGCGCTAACAGTTCACTCGCATACATACCCGATGTCTGTGTCCAGTTGCTGCCACGAGATGATGAGGTCGCTTTCATGAGCACCTGGCCCACGCGTTCGTAAGAAGTCGATGCAGGTTGCGCGACTGTCGTGGCATGAAGCGTAGCGGTCCAGTTGAAGAGTCCGGCTTTATGCATTGATACGACAACCATTGTGTTGGGGAATTTCTGGAGTGCTTTGGATGTGATGGATGCGCAGACTTTCTGGACTTTGGCATCTTCCGGAACGCGCATCTGCTGAGTTCCGGGGTCCTCGGCGGCCTGAAGCAGCTGCACGGGAGCAGGGGCGTGGACTGCCCGAGTCGGGTGATAAGGCGCCGCCTTGTCCTTCTGAAAGTAAGTGAAAACGATGATAAGAACGAGCACGAGTGCGGCGGTACAGGCGGCGTAGTTGTACGACATGATGACGCGGTTGATGTGGGTGTAGTGGTTGGGGATACTGCGGTGTATGTAGTGGGAAGATGGAAGGGGATCATAGAGTACGGAAGCACGGAACGTAGAGCTGAGGGTGAGCGATTAGGTAAAGGCGATGGGTCAGAGTGAAAGCCTAGCGTCCAAGTGGAAGTGAAAGGAATAGGCGCAACGCGAAAGGGGAGGAACGAACGACTGATGAGGGTGAAGGACAGTATGAAAACTTTACGATATTGATGTTAAGTGGATATCTAGAACATTGACGGCGGAAAAAGCGAACAATCGAATTGAACCAACATATCTCATTGCTGACTTATTTACATTCTTACCTAAACGCGAACACATACGCGACACAAACTCGTCCCCGTAGTAATATTCGAAGGATAGCAAAATGTGCAGATGTCTTCCATTGAACCACAAATGTACTAGAGCCAGCTTCTGTCGTCGTTACCAGATCACTGTGTTTGAGCCGTCCCAGTAGTAAATAGTAGTTCCGCCGAAGATTCCGAGGTAGCTCTCTGACACCCTGAAGTGCGCCGACGGAAATCGTAAGGCATTGGTGGCACAAATTCGGCGGGCCTTGCGTCGGGCGATAATTTGAGCTGCGTATAGGTGGACGAGAGAGAGAAACACCAGCGTGGGTCCAGTGGCTGTGGCGTTGTAGTAAGCGACCAACGATAGGACCATGAATGAGAGCGGCAATAACGCGGTGAGAAATGTTGTTTTAGTTGAGGTGTATGATCGGTTGGGGTTTATGATCGGTTGGGGTGAGATGAATTAGTCTCTATCGATGAGGTTGAAGTTAGTACAACGGTGAATCTAGCGTCAATCACTCCTTCTGCCCTGCTCGATCATTCTTTCACTATTATTGTTGACTTTCAACTTCATATCTTGTCCTACTAGCTCTTTTTCGAATTCCCTTGAAGCTAAGCGCAAGCTTTCATTTTGCTGTCTTTCACTCTGCTTCATCACAATAGTGTATACATGGTATCCTCCTCCCGTATCAAGCCTTTGACACTGGTCACAGACACCAAGCGTCTATTCAGCTCTCTCAACGCCTCTATTGCGCTCCCAAAAGGCTCAGTACGGTAGATTGTTCTATTTTCACATCGAGAGAGATTTCCGACGCCTGTGGTCGTAAAGCCAGCACTGGCCGTGTATCGGAGACTGCCCCACGGACTGTAACTGGACGATGTCGCAATATCGATATTGGTTGCATTAGAATGCATCCGTTGCAGCTTTTGGTGGATGTGTGCAACTGATCGCTCGATAGTCGCGTATGATGCAGCTTTGCTGGCAGATTTCGGTCGGTAGTAGTAGAGAAGGATCAGGATGGCCGCGTAGGTGCGCCAGTTTCTGGGGAATATGCTCATGATGACAGGGTGTGCTGGATGTTCTCACAGGAAGTTAACCCTATACAGTATTGTGGGCTGCGAGCTTTTATGCGAACCTCCGCTTGACAAGCGGAACGTCAGAAAGTCGAGTGGTTTGCTATAGACACGACTGGAGAGAACCAGAACGCACGACGCTACGCCGCATTTCGGAGTTATGGTCCAAGACAAGAGTCGATGTGAATGAGATCCAAGTGCGGCATGGTAATGCTGAAGACATCAGTAATTCTCCCGAACCCTGTAGTTTTGGTACAATTTCAAGTTACAAATACGCTCTCGCCTTCCTTAAATTCAAAAGCGGCTCCTTACTTATCGCGAGTCACTTACTTACCTACTTCAACAGCATAGCATTCTATATGCGCCGAATGAATCTATGTAATTTCTGCGGCTTTGGGTTCGCGAGCGGGAAAATGTTTTCAAGACATCAAATCCTACATCAAGCACTTTGAGATGATGAGTATGGTCTTGCGCAGTCTCCAGACTCACACTAGAATCTTTCACATGTGACATAACCTGATTTGCATTTCTGAAGGCTCGCTAGGCGAGCAAGGCTGATATCACGGAAGTCAGAGAAAGGGCAGACACACGTGCATTCTCTACTGATTGATCCCCCTCATTCATCCCCGTTCCCAGCGCATCGCAATTACCATAACCATCCAACCATTTCTATCTCCCATTCTCCGCAAATACTACCCTACTCCAGTGCCTCCTCATCCATCTGCTCCTCCACTGCTTCCACCGCCATAACATCCATATCTTTGTATGCAGAAATTATCAGGTCAAACCTCATCTGAACCCACTTCTCTAATTCCTTCAGGGCCTCGATCTTGATTTCGCACAGACGAGTCTCCTTGTATACATAGGCGGTCTTTGCCAGCGTGCCTTCTTTCTCCACCTGCTTCGCTCGTAGCGCGGCAGTCCAGGAGGTCTTGTCTACTTGGCGGGTGGTGATGTTGATGGTATGATCGATGAAGGCTGGGGCAGCCTTGATCTTGAGCGAGGTGAGGATGGCATTGGCATCGGTTATCATCTTGGCGACGGCATTGGCCTCGATGGTGGCGATTGCACGCTCGGTGGTGGATTTCTTGTATGCCCTGGTGACGAATGCGGCAATGGAGAGGCCGGTGACGGAGACTACTCCTGCGATAAATTGCCCGGTTGTCATGTTTTGGAAAGTCATTGTGTGGCTTGTGAGCGTGTTTGAGATCGAAGTGATGGGAAGATGTGTGGTGGAAAAAGGATCAGCGGGTGTCCCACGCTGGTATTAAGGAGCTCGGTGCTTGCTGCCCGCTTGCATGGGACAAGGACAGACAGAGCCTGATCAAAGAAAGAACTCGACCGGAAGGCACGAGAACAAGCTACAAATGACCATGGCCAGCACGTGCTTTGTAGAAGGACGATGAAAGCTGAGTCGATCATGTGACTTAAAAAGCTGACTATACATCTTTTCATACTGATTGTTTCGTAGTATCTATGTGCACCAAAAGGAGTCGATCATGGAACATAAGACCTAGCCTCAACAAACCTGAAGCACCCAATCGTCGCCAACCTCCCTTCAAAGTTTCACCTTGTCAATCTCCTCCTTACCCGCTTTCAGAGCCAGATAGCGTGCGTGATCATGATCCAGATACTGCCCATCGTACATCAAGCACATCAAATTGTGCAATTCCGACACAGCCGCGCACTTGCTGGGCGCCCGAGCACCCTGCAGCAAGACCTTAGGCTTGCAAGGAAGTGCCCAAAGGCTATTTTCCTCAAGCACGGCAACCCAATGATCGTCCCCGTATGCATAATCATAAATCTCGAGGCTCGTATTGGGCTCATACCGGAGCAGCGTCTTCTGATTGATGTGGGCGAGCATGACGTCCATTTCGCCAGCCCATTCGCCGGAGCAAAGGACTTCTCGGAGCCGACAGGCGCGATCGTCGCTCTTAGAGGCTGGAGCAAGTATTTGATTTTTACGTTGATTGTGGTGATTGCAGCACAGCTCTTGCTTTGCAGACTTGAGGAGGCTGTCGTGGTAGAGCTGACGGCCTTGGAAGTCGATGCTGAGTGAGCCGATGATAGCGTAGAAAAACAGCGGCGGCCCAGGCGATGACTTTCTTCCAAGAGACCATGGTGATGCTATGGATGGTGGGAATTTGTAGGGCTAGAAACCACGTTGTTTTGGTGGAGAGCGTGCAAGGTTAGAAACCGGTGTTGTAGTTGTTGTTTCTGTGGCTGTATGAGTTGGTTGTGAGGAACAAGAGTAACAGTTGTAGCTACGCATAATATAGTCAATGAGGATGCTTACTGTCGCAGCGTCTGGAACAAAGTGCATGCTTTAGTGAGACATATGTCGTTCACCGTCGACATCTTGTAAGACAGCAAGCGTCAACCACAGACATGCGTCCAAGACACGAGAAGACGTGAGACGCAAAGAAGATTCACCACAATGACTTCCCATTCTTATCCAATAATGTGACAATCTGCTCGTACAAAGTCTCGGGACTCTAAGCCCTCCCGCTCATCGCAACCCATGGCTGCACCCAATGTGCGACCAAGAAGAAGCCAAACAATTGAGGCATGAGATAAACAAACACGGACGCCAAAACCCAGACCCCAAAAAAGACACGCAGGTGGGTCGTGAGTGCCGGAAGACTACCAGTGTAGATGCTGAGGATGGTGAAGCCGAAGAGGTACTGTAATGTGAAGGGTCGAGGTTCGTTCCGGCACCAAGGAAGAGACGTCTCCGTCATCGAGACGTGCCGTTCTGGCGCGATACAGCTACGCTCTAGTCCGTAGAGCGCTTCGTCCAATCGAACTTCACATCTTCCCTCGCCTTCGCCGCCGCGCGGCTCGGATCACCACAAACTGGTCCCCAAACCTGCTTCATATACGTGTCCGGCCCGTTCATATTACCCATCGCCTCGTAGTCTGCCCACATATTAGCCCAGCATCAAACCCCAAATTCCTCCCCCCAAATTCCCATACTTTCCCCCAATACCCTTCACATAAAGTTGCACTTACAGCAATAAAAGCGCCCCGGAAACACGACATTATCGTCACACCGCGCCATCGCGCACCCAATGCGGCTCGAGTCACGCCATACCATCTGGCTGAAGTGTCCCCAAGCGGCATCGAAAGGCCCGACTTGGCCGTACGGGTACTTGGTCTCCTCCTCGTGCCAACCGTGGGTCGCCTCGCGGGCGAATTCCACCCACCTAGCGTGGTCGCCCTTCTTAGGTGCGGGTCCGACGGCGGAGAGGTTGCTGCCAGCGCGCTCCTGGGAAGGACATCAGCATTTCCCACGATTGCAGATGAAGAGTGAAGGGTATGGATGGGTTTGGGTGTCGAAAGATTGGCTTACGTGAGTCTGGTGCTGGGGGCACTTGTTGACGTCGTTCTGAGCCTTGTCGGCGAGCTCGGGGTCCCAGACCAGGTCTTGTGCGCAGTGTAGGCGGCGCCAGTACCAATGTGCGCGCATGACGGCGCTGATGAAATCCGGGTCGTCGTTGCGAGGAGCGGAGTCGTCCTTGGGGTCGCGGGTCTTGAGGGCGGGGGAGGGTGCAGCGACTGCCGCGGCAGCCATGACGGCGACGAGAGAGGATATGAGCTTCATGTTGTGTTGTTGGTTTTGTTTCTGTAGGGAATAGGTCTGTTTAGGTATGCTTGAGGATATGGGCGCAGTTGATCTGTCGATGTTGTGCACTGTGGTAGGTCTGAGGTTTGAGGTCGCAAAAGAGTGGCAAGATGCAAGTTGTCAAAAAAAGTGGACGTGGATGTGGGTGAGAGAAGGAAGGATCGCGGAGGTGACGTGTTGTTCATATGGGGTAATGTTATTCCATGTGTTTACAAGTTGCGGTTGCCACTGCAAACGGGATCCACTTGACGAACGGCGAGGGTATATAGCGGAAAGTAAGTGATGACGGCGCGGGGAAATGAGTGTGCATGTGACACATCAACAATGTGATCGCCGTTCGCTCATAGTAAAGGTTTGAAATAGGGCATGCTTCGTGAACGTTGAACGCGAACGGCTCGGCCGTGCCTCCCCACAAACGTTCACGAGGAACGATGCCTTCACATGTGATTGGCTCGTGGTTTGCACCGTCCTTTCCTAAGGTAAATTGGTAAAGTGCGACATGACACCGCCGTGTCCCGCATCATTGTGATGCGCATGTCGAGAGTGAAGGATACCGCGCTGGGCACCAATTGCCCCTGGACGTCTGAACACCAAAGTTACCACAACAGATTCATGAAAGATCAAATTCGAGCTCTGTCCTATTCTCATCTTGAGCGCTGTGGCGTCTGTCAATATGTCAGAACCCATTGTTATACAAACCGTCCACGTGCGCGTAGGACTAGATCTCGTGTGGTGCTGTGCAACAATGTGTTGAAGAGCATTGGTCGAGTACCGAGCACGGAAGCTTGCACCAGATACGTTCGCAGCACAAGAGTACGTGGACGCTCGAGATCATCTGCATTGATCTCGAGTCCGCCCAGCGTTTGCGAGCCCATGTGTATCAAGCGGCGGGGTAAACGGGTACGCGGGAACCACGAAAGAGTGGGTGTTCCAACCGTGAAATGGCGTACAGATGGGAAGCCGCATGCTCGTAACCAGCCCAGCGTCCAAGTTTTTCACGATTCCCTCGAAGCGACTGTCCAACCTTCCCATCCTTGCCCACTCGAATCATTCGTCCATCCCCTAACGTCGACGCTATTCCTCTTCTCGGTCTCTCAGTCGTTCTGCGAATCTTTGCATCTTTTCCTACCACATTCGCTCTATCTCTGGATTTTCCAGTCGCAGTCATTCCCACACTTCTCGTACATTCCGTTCGTGTGCCCTCAATTGAATTCGTTCTATTTCCTCCAACTGTTGAAGAATGGCCGCATTTCGTCGCTGAAGTTGAGGCCCCTAGCCCTCCTTGAGCCGCTTGGCCGGCCGTCCCATCATCTCACTATCCACCCCACTTCTCTTCGTGCCCGGCAAGCTCCCGGTGCGAATGTCATTATCTTCCTGACTCACTCTTCTGACTGGGTACTTGATCTTACTGTCCGCGAAGCAGTTGTCCGACGGCTTGCCATACTCGCTGAAGTACTTGTGCTCTAGCGCCTTCTCGGCGGTCAGGCGCTTCAGCGGGTCATACTCTAGTAACTGCTTGAGCAGGGAGAGACCCTCGGGACCTGACGTATCTGGACCAGGGGCTGCGGGGTACTGGTTGTTGTTTAGCGTTTGTGTATACCAACGCTCGAGGCCGTCGCCGTTTGGGCGCGCATAGCGTGTGGCGATGAGGGAAGAGAGCTGTGGGTACTCGGGCATGGCGGTGAGTAAAGGCCAGCGATCTTTTTGCGGCATGCCCATTATCTCCACAATCTTTTGCATTTGATTGCGTTGGAAGGGGACCGTCTTTTTGGAGTCCATCTTCGCCTCTTCGCCCTTAAAGATGGGGCGTAGGGACAGGAGCTCTGCGAAGATGCAGCCTACGGCCCAGAGGTCGACGGCGGGCGTGTAGTGGCGGCTGCCGAGGAGGAGTTCGGGTGCGCGATACCATATTGTCACGACGACTTTGTCTCCGCTGAAGAGAGATTGCAGAGGCTTGTAGAATAGTCGGGCAAGTCCTAGATCGCCTATCTTCACTTTGCCGGCGCTGGTGACCATGATGTTGGCGGGCTTGAGATCGCGATGCATCACCCAATTCCGGTGCAGGTAGACGAGGCCTTGCAGAAGCTGGTACAGAATGGATTTGATGGTCCGTGCGGGTATAGCTTGCCGCTGCGGTTGGTTGTGATGGTGGATGATCTGGAGCAGGTCGTGCTCTGCGTACTCGAAGACGATAAAAATGCACTTTTCTTCCAGGATGATTTCTACCGTGTGCACGACGTTGGGGTGTGCGAGCTCGGTGCAGAGAGCCATTTCTCGGATGGCTGACTGCGAGATGCCTGAGTACTGCAGCTCGCCTTCCTTGTCAGGCTTGAACCTGGGAGCATTAGCCGTCATTCATTGAACTGGTCATCTGGCGCACTTCTTGATGGCAAACTCTCCGGTGCGGCCATTCTTGCCCTCGGCCTTGTAGACGCGTCCATAGGTGCCGCTGCTAATGAAGCCTACGATCTTGTAGCGCTCGTTGACCCGCTTTTTGTTGTTGTATCCAGTGAACATGTCCGCCGGGTCTGACGAAGGCCGGGTTAGTACTGATATTTGACGTTGTTCAGAAGAATGAAATTAAATGACGATGGTGAATGTGACATGGGTTGTTGAATTTAGCAACAAAGTTGAAGTCGAACTACGAAGTACCATAAGGGTCCAACGCACGAACCAAAGAAGGCAGTTACGACGGACAGCGCGAATGCAGGCGCAGAATAGCGAGACCGGGTGACATGTCACTGCTGCAGATGCTGAGGAGACAAAGGGATGAGACACGACAACACACACAAATGACATGCACACGCGGACGCGCAGCGAGGCAAGAGGGCAGACAAGCTACATACGCACCGTTGAAGGCTGCGGCAACACTCTCACGCAGATTGGGCCGGGAGGAGCTTGGTGCTGATGGTGGGTCCGCAGAGGCAGAGACAGAAGATGATGGGGGATTCATCTTCCAGGCATCGTCTGCATATGCGCTTCGTTTAGTTGCCGTCTCCACATCCGGCTTCCCTTAGTTGCCGGTCATGCTCCGGAGCGTGCGTATGATGTGCGTGGACGTACAGGTGTTGTTTATGTCATGTATGATGTTTTAAATGTTTAAATACACACGGGATGGCATTACATGAGGCTTATCGAGGGTAGTTGTGCAATGCGTGAAGCTGCCTGCCGCTGAGGTCAGCTATCGTGGTGCCCGCCGAGCCGCATCGTTCCAAGCTTCACCTTGGAGCGCCTTCAGCCTTACGCCTGAAGCTCCGCACCACATATCTCGAGGTCAGGCAGGGAGTTGGAAGTACTTAATCGCATGCTTGATTACGCAATCGATATACCAAGATGCCTCTACGTTCATTGACGGACGGCCTGACGGGCTATTTCGTCTACATCCTCTTCGTCGCGACTCTGGGCCCGCTGCTGTTCGGCTTCCACTTGGTACGACCCATACTGCAACTGCGCCGTGCTTCAACGATACTAACAGTCACAGGGCGAACTCAACGCACCCGAAGACGTCATACGCTGCAAAAAAAAGTCCATCACATCCACGGCCGCGCCAAACCTCCCGCAATGTATACAGATGACGCCCACCGAATGGGGCGTCATAGGGTCCATGTACACACTGGGAGGGCTGCTCGGCGCGCTCACGGCTGGACCGGTGGCTAGCAGATACGGCAGGCTCCGGACGATGCAGCTCACGACCATCTTCTTCACGATCGGGCCCGTCTTCGAAGCGCTCAGCCCCAGCATCGGCGTCATGGCATTTGGGCGGCTGCTGTCTGGCGTAGGCGCAGGCGCGGCGGTGGTGATTGTGCCGCTGTATATCTCGGAGATCAGTCCACCGGCGCAGAGAGGCTTCTTTGGCGCATTCACGCAAATCATGTGCAATGTGGGCATCTTATTCACGCAGCTGCTGGGATACTTTTTGAGTCACGACTCGTACTGGAGGATCATACTGGCTGTGGGTGGTATGGTGGGCATTGCGCAGGCTGTGGGACTGCTGTTCTCGGTGGAGAGCCCCAAGTATCTTGCGAACCAGGGCAACGTCACGCTGGCGAAGAAGACGCTGCGCAGGATCAGAGGCGAAGGTGCAGATTTGGACAGCGAGATTGCCAACTGGGACGTTTCTGGTGTCGATGCCAATGGTATACATGTCATACTCGCAACCCATCGTCATGTACTAACAGACCAGCAGAGGAGGAACAGACACTTCTCGGCAACGAAGATGGCTCCGCACCGCCCAACAAACAAGCTGGAAGCGAAGAGAAGCTCAGCATCACACAGGTCTTCCGCCATCCCAACTACAGAAGCGCAGCAATTGCCGTCATCATGGTCATGCTCGCCCAGCAGTTCAGCGGCATCAACAGCATCGTCATGTACGGCGTGTCGCTTCTCGCCGGCCTTCTCGAGTCCAACTCGGCGCTTCTGAACCTGGCGGTCTCTGTGCTCAACATCGTCGTCACTACTGGTGGTGCGCCTCTAGTCGACAAGCTGGGCCGCAAAACGTGCATACTCAACTCGATTGCAGGCATGGGCATCAGCTCGCTCCTCCTGGCCATCGGCATTATCAAATCGATTCCCGTCCTCTCTGCCGTCGCAGTACTATTCTTCGTCGCAAGTTTTGGACTCGGACTAGGGCAAGTGCCATTCATCCTTGCGAGCGAGCTGGTCGACTCGGACGCGTCTGATGCCGTGCAGAGTATTGCGCTCGCGGCCAACTGGATCGCAACATTCATCGTGGCGCAATTCTTCCCACTGGCAAGCGAGAAGCTGCACGGCAAGGTCTACTTCATTTTCGCGGCCCTATCTGCGTTCTTCTTCGCTTTCATCGCTTGGTACGTGCCGGAGACGAAGGGCAAGAAGAACGCAGACGAGGTTTGGGGTAGGGAGCGCAGAGTGGATTGAGGCTTGATGACGTGTGCTGGAGGACGTCAATTAACACAGAAGTGCAGACTCAGACTAAGCAACGAATGTGATCATGACTAACATATCCTGTGTCTACTTCTGCCTCGCACGGTGTTGCTGACCGACACTGCGGAACCGCTGCTTACACATGGTTGCGGTGCAATATGCCGGAGGTTGGCGTGCGTGCTTCCGAAGGGTCCATCAGCGGCTTCGGAAGTGGAAGCACGAATCCAAGCCCCTCTGACGAATGTTCCTCGGCAGACGTGGAGCAAGACATGACCGGCCACATTTTCTCTACTCCAGACACGGCCATGCATATACACATACACATAGACTCCTGAATGCCTCTGTAAATATTGTTCGCTGCGCTTTACCCATTATATCCCACTATATACCCAATTGCTGTTTCCACCACCTACCTCCCAGCCCGACCATCTCTCCACACCACCCACCATGCCCGAGCTACCCTCTCACGCATCGCCGGGCCTGCCACCCCTCTACTCGCCGCAGCCCGGACGACTAGATGGCTTCGACTTTGAGACTTCAGACGAAGAGCTGGGCAGACACGCAATACGGAACGATGCCTCGAATACCGCCCACCACCACCACCACCACCCACCGCCCTCCATTATAAGCCCGCAATTCACGCCGCCCGCAACACCCGGCACGTCCACGCCCTCACATCCGCGCCCACCGCGCTCCATCCCCGTCGACACGTCCCTCGCATCCACAACGCCCCGGCCCGACCTGCTCCCGAAGCTGCCCGACGTCGACTGCGAAGTGCGCGCGCGCATTCCCACCACGACGGGCCACGAGATGTGGCTGCACGTGTACCGCAACAGCGTCGACACAAAAGAGCACCTGGCCATCGTCTTCGGCTCATCCATCCGCTCGCGCTCCCTCGACGCCGAACGGCCCGGTGAGACGGAACTGGACCGCATGACCCGCGGCGCATACGTCGGGCGCCTGTATCCCGGCCGCACGAGCTCGCGCATCGAGCAGCTCAAGCGCGCAGAAGGCGTGCCTACAAAGCGCATACCCGAGCCTGATACTGGATTGCTGTCCCCGTCGTCTGCGACATCCAGCGAAAACGGCGACGCACAATGCATTTCGCCGAGCGACCTCCCCCTCGTGCGCATACACTCGGAATGCTACACCGGCGAAACCGTCTGGTCCGCGCGCTGCGACTGCGGCGAACAACTCGACGAAGCCGCACGCCTCATGGCCGACCCCACCCTCTCCCCTTCCGGCGGCGCAATAATCTATCTACGCCAAGAAGGTCGCGGCATTGGGCTGGGCGAGAAACTCAAAGCATACAACCTGCAAGACCTGGGAAATGATACGTATGAAGCGAATATATTGCTGCGGCATCCGGCGGATGCAAGAAGTTATGGGCTTGCGACGGCCATGTTGATGGATTTGGGATTGGGAGGCGAGAGGGGGATTCGCTTGCTGACGAATAACCCGGATAAGGTGCATGCTGTAGAGGGCCCGGGGAGGGAGGTCGTGGTCAGGGAGAGGGTGGCTATGGTTCCGATTGCGTGGAAGACGGGCGGTGAGAGCGGGGTTAGGGGGGAGGAGGTGGAGAAATATTTGAGTACGAAGGTGAGTTTGATCCCACGAGAGATTGTGACTTGTCGAGTGCTAATGGACGACAGATCGAGAAGTTCAAACATATGCTGGATCAGAAGTCATGATCTCCCATTGGACTGTAGATGTCGACCAGTCGGACATATTGGCGGTTGTTGATACGAGCGTAGCATTCGCATTTGCATATACCACTTATTCAGTTGCAAGACGCCAATCTCCCACCGAGACTCTGCGACCGTAGATCGAGCCGTCTTTTCATTACCTCTCGTATCGTCGCGGGGCGCTTCGGGTGGCTGCTGCTACCTCATGCGGCCGTGAGCTGTCCTCAAACATGGACCGCCATCCCGGGTTCTTTTGCTAGCAGGCTCAGCACAGGCAGCAAACGGTCTTCTCTCCTTTTAGCTCCTCACCGCATCGCAGGTCTGATCTCCTTCACGACAATACTCGCCATTGTGTTCGATTCCTCTTTAGCTTGTACGCGGGACTGCCACTCTCGAGAGCTTCTTTTCTGACATGATTCATAGTGGTCGCCAATTCTCATAGCCCTTCAACCACGACCGCTCACGTCCTCAAGCCCGCCCATCAAACCCCTTGCCGTGTTCATCTATACCGCCCTCGCTGCCATTTTGGCCGACATCATGCTCTATGCACTCGTCCTCAATCCCTTTCGAGCTTGTAAGAACGTCCATAGACCTTTTGAGGCTCTCTCCTAAGCAGTCTATAGCAATCTCTCGTGTCCTCTCGACCATGGCCGCTCACGTCCTCAACCCCGCCGACCAATCCCTTGCCAACTACATCGCCACCGTCATCACTGCGATCTTGGGCGTCTTGCTCTATGGCCTCTGGCTTTACATCACCACGCCCCGCCTCGACCCCGATTTGTCCGAAATCCAGAAGCAAGTCGCATACATTTCGAGTTCAGCACCGCGACTGTACCCAGGCTACCGAGAGTTCAAGATCAACCTGCGCCGCGTCAGCAGTACCGCCAATTACGAGTGGCGTGCCGCACTGTGTGCGGCCAAATTCTGTGGGGAGCTCGAATTGCTGTTGCGCGACATGTCTGCCCACCACCCATCGAGGAGTGCAGCTTTGGGCCACCTGCGATACAAGATGGAACTTCTCATGGAGGAACAGGAGCGGAAGACTGGATACGTGCTTACTCTGTGTCATGTGAACAAGCTCCGATTAGTGGATGGAGGGCATGAGGACAGTATGGAGTGGTTGTTCGAGAGGTAGGGGATGTCACTAGTGACTGAGGATGGGTTGGCTAAGAGGGGACAAGTTGGGAGCGCGGAGGTCGTGTATATGGCGAGTGGGCAATGTGTGCACTTGCATGTGCACGTCACTCTCTATGTCTTTGTTTGATGATATTGTTCCTCATCTAACGTTACACTCTTTTGGCATTCATAGAACATAGAAACGTCTCATAACTAACAGAAACACATTCCTTTGGCATTGATTGCTGGTGTCGACATCACCTTTTTTGGGTCCGCTTGGGTCTGCCTGGCATCCTTCCAGATTCCGCTGGAACAGCGATATCGTTTTCTTATTTCATCGAGATCACAACGAATTGGCACAATCTTCATGCCTTACAGTCACCTCTTCAACCAAATTCTCCAACTGATCGAAGTGAAGCTCGTCTTCTCACGCGCCGATCCGCAATTCTTCACAGCCAAATCCCGATCTTTGTTCGCCCGTACTATTGGCTTGCTTTGGGCTCAACTCCCCTGAGCTGGTATGAGACATCCCACCAAGCCTCAAATTTGCTTTAGACGGGCCCCTGCGGCTCGAGCAAACAAATTCCCCTCTCCATCGAAATCACCGTGAGCGCCGTTCCTTGTCTCTCACTCAACAACACTCGCAATCGGCTTCCATTCTCTTTGAGCTTGTAAGTATGTCCGTCGCTCATTCGTTCTATCTTAACACGTTCCGCAGCAAACATACGTCTCCACCTTTGAACAACAAATTACATCACACCACACGTCCCTCCGCATACACGAACACACTACAATCATCATGTCAATCATCCTCGTTCTCCTCGCCAGCGCCATCCTTGGTGCGTTCTATCAGCTCTACAAAATCTACGCGATCATCACCCCTCCCCGCCCCGTCGACGAAGCAGCCATACGTACTCGACGCCTCAAATCAATCGCCACAAACACCCACCTCATCTACCCAAACGTCGCCGACCCCGAGAACGTCATCCGCCACATGCAAGGCCCGAAAAACGAATCGCCTCACTGGGTTGCTGGCGTACGCGGCAAAACTGATTGGGCTTTGATGGACTTGAGTATCAGGCTGATGCGCGAGGTGAAAGAGCAGGACAAGAAGAAGGGGATGCAGGCTGGACTGTGGGAGGTTGAATTGGCGGAGGAGGGCGCAGTTGGCGAGAATGTGGATGTGGAGGAGTAAGTGGGCGATGGATGATGCATGGAGGGAGAGGGAAAGGCGTGGAAGAGGAAGAGAGTAGCTTATGGTATGTGTGAGGTGGTT
>Ga0265798_10003033_pt1 | contig 24215 bp, 29 predicted proteins | sample P3T30metagenome_FD_192430 | JGI IMG/M metagenome (GOLD analysis project Ga0265798, IMG submission 192430) | Plant litter microbial communities from East Loma Ridge, Irvine, California - P3 T30 | ecosystem: Environmental > Terrestrial > Plant litter > Unclassified | place: USA: California...
TTTGCTCCTTATTTTGATCCTAACATCCACACAGCAATGCACACAAACACGGAAGATCGCCAGAGCTGGAATATGCAAGGAGACGTTTACTCACAGGTTCGAATGCCCAATCCACTACCTGTTCGAATATTGTCGAACCTATTTTGCCTACGTCTTCTCCGAGTATTCCTTCGCGTCCTGATACCAAACCTCCTTCGTCTGATATTTACTGTATGTATAATATTGAAAAGCGATGCGTGTTGGTCGACGATGGAGCGGAAAAATCTACGTAGTCTCCAACAAACTGAAGGTCGAGTTACAAAGTGGTGACTGATCAATGATCGCCCGTCGATCCTATCCAAGAAAAAGTCTAACCTTGACTAATCCGGTTGGTACGTACACGAGGTTGATGATTTGGTAAGATAGTAAGACTCGGCCGTTCGGCAAGAGGGCGAAACGGCAGAGGAATGATTTAAAGTGGAGCGGATTGTCTTGATTTTGTCGCTCCCTTGGCCTTGGAGTTTGTGCCTCTTTCCGGCAAGTGCCCCTTTTTCCAATTCCAGCGCTCTATCTCCTATCCTTTACACGACCGTGTCTGATTTTCGGGCCGGAATGCGGTATCCGCTTACACTACCAATATTATATGTAATAATAAATGTACAAGTATCAAAGCAAGTGAATGGATTAGGACGTATGGGTGATTAAGACGCCAATACGAATCTAGTGGGCGGTATGGTATATGTTGGAGCAGGAATCCCTCTTTGTACGTTATCAGGTACAGGCGTGCTCGATCCCGGATAGGGTTGTTTGGGTTTGATGGATAGGACACTCGAGGGTGAAAGCGACGACGCCGTGCCGCCAATCCAGGATTGTATAAGATGTGGCGTTTTGACCTAACTACGGCAAAAGTCGGGGATCGTTGGAGATGAGATGAGCACTTCTGATGCCGCGAGTGCGCAGTTCGTACCGAATGTTTAGAGGTGAATAGTCTTTTACAAGAATATGTATAATTCAAGGAAGAGTGGTCAAGAAAAGACACGAGGGGATTGATTATACCAGAGCCGGTGTTGTGTTCTCGAACGATACGGGATTGTTCAGCAGATTGTGATTGTGTAACTCCGACCTCGGTCACGAATGAATTGCCCGACTCTGAGTTCCTGCATGAGCTCGCCAACACACATATTGGATTATCAAGCATGAGGCAGTGCAGATCGGCCAAGGCCAAGACGGAAGGTGATCAACGTGATGCTCAGGACCGAAATCCCACCCTCGCGAATCCTTGTTGATCATTTCATAATTTCATAAATCCCACTCGAGTCCTGGAATAAGTCCCACCTTCCCCTTCCCCGCGTTCAAGATACGTCTGCCTTTCATAATATCGCTTCTCAATCTCTTGTTCCCTTGGTACACCTATCGGTTCTCACCCCAGAACTCGGACCGTACCGATGAAAAAGATGATCTACACGAGGTCAGGATTGCAAGCTTCCCGTTTCGCCTTGGAGGAGCAATCTCGGGGAACGACCCGGTAATTGCTTATGTGATCTACCTTCCCTGAACATCCCAGGATTCGTCATTTTACCCCTTGCAGAATTTTTCATCCGGTCACATCTCTCGTAACAGTGCTGATCGTTGGATTTGATTCCATTCCAGTGATAATGTAAAAATAAGCGGTCGATAAATTAGGACAGGCAGGACACATGAAGATGAAGTAAGCGCAGCCGGTGATGGCCAAAGGTCAATAGATGTTGACAGAATCATCGGTCACCGTCTCGAACGATCTCGTCTACCAAGCTGGTTCCGTCCGGCATATGAGCTGCAGGTGCAACAAATCCGTGCCGTGGCGCTGCTCCCCAGTGGAGGCGTCGACGTATTGATCGGGACCTGGGTGATCCGAAGCACGCCTGCTCGGCTTTTGCCATTCAAGTCAGCAGGCTACCAGACTTTGATTCAGCCTCAACACAAGATGATGTATGCATCTGGGACATATGTCTTACGGGAACAAGCCACCACTGTGGGAGGATCAGGATACCGCTACCGCTCTACTCCCCTACATTGCTCGAGAACCTTTTGAGCTCCAGGGTGGTGGATGAGGCGCACAAGCATCCTGGATCCACGGATGCAAGATGTTGGTAGTACAACTGTGACTTGTCAGGATGATCGCGTTTCGTACCCAATGCAATTCCGACTCGGCGTTGGCTGAAACGGCCACTGTCTGTCAGGTCGTATTCCGCATATGCGCACAAACGTACAAGTCGAGTTCAAGCACCAGCACTGGACTTGGGTAACCAAGATTCAACCTCGCGACGATATCTCGAACGGGTACTATTTGTCAGCTCCTCCAGTTGTTCGACGTGGGTACATACTGAGTTTCAATGAACCCTAAGGATCAGCCATGTTCATGTTTATGTTCATTCTCAAGGACTTGAGGGGAAACGGGTGACTTACCAAACACGACTATATCGGCTACTCCTTGACCCATCACAATGACCAATGTCAGTATATCCATGCCTCTGCAAGATCTATCCATTTGTATGGAAGAGGTGCGAACGGCGAACCAAATCATCCGAAATCTGTTCGTTAGGCATGTCCTGCATGCTCCGCATATTTCAGGGGAGCTTACAGTGTTATGGCAAAGAGGAAAAGGTGCTAATCGTCAGCTCTTAGCCATATATAGGGGATACTGCTTACGGTCATTGGGAACCACATTAACAATTGCCAAGTCCTCCTGTTCCTCATACTTGCCATACTCTCATGCCTCCCTTGATCGTCCACTACAGGCGTAGGTGATCTGGAACTTATACTTCCCGTCTCGGCGGAGGAAGATGGATCGCAAAGCATTCCACGGAATGAAGAGATATCATTCGCAGTCCCCGCAGTGACTGTTGATGATCTAGACATTCTCCTTTCAATCGTCACTGGTAATGATAATGTGGCTTGCATCAATGGTGCTGTAGGTGTGACACGAGGCGCCGGAGCAGTTGAAGGCCGGGATCGAACGAGAGTCGGACGGGGGGGTTCTAGTGTGATTATCGAAGGTGATCTTGAGCGAGTATCGGGATGGAGCGAGTCGCCGTATGCATGCGCATGTGGGAATGTGAGAGTGATGGGAGTGAGGAGTGGAGAGGGGCCTAATGTCGTTTCGGAAACAAGAGTCGCTTGGGAAACTACACTTGATGTCCTGGCGTGTCCTAACCATGCTTTATCGGGTATGGTCAATTGAGAATTCGCACTAATAGATCTGAAATGTTTCGACATTGTCAATCCCCTCATTCTAGGTGATGGTGAGCCATGGCCTAATTTCTTCATCTCCAATTTCTCCGTGTCATCCCCCAACAACTTGGAAAAATCAGGTAATACCATCTTTTCCCAAGGTGGAATTACCTTTCCATCACCACCTCCATCTCCGCATAATGTTATTGCGGATTGATTGTTTGGTACTGGCCCCGAGGAGGGTATAGGTACAGGTACTGGAGCAGAGTATTGAGCGGCGAGATCGGGTCGGCATAGGAATCGAATCAAGTAAGCGTATACGATAGCGATGACAAAAGAAGATAATAACCGTGGTAGGAATTGCATTATTTCGGAAATTCGAGATCTTGGTGAACCGTAATAACAAAATTGTCCCCAATCGGTATATCCATGTAATCGGTCCCATAAGACCGCTTGTAAGAGTCCAGTACCAATAATCAAGCAAATGATGGATGTCGTGTATTTCTCTTGTAATCGCTTAATGGTTGATAAAGGGTGTCTAACGGCGAAATAGGTCGAACTGGCAATAGCGATAGAGAATCCATATTGCCACCATAAAGCTGTCGCTAAGGTGAAACCAGGTGCTTGACATTGATTTCCACGTAATGGTCGATCTCGTAATCCCATCACTGCGGGCGCTAACCAACTAATCCCAACCCAAACATCCGCTATCAGCAATCCAATCAACAACATCCCCCTCATCCTCTTGGCTCCTCCTACATGCTCATCCTCATATTCGTCTACCTGTTCGATTGTCTTTCGTCTTCCAAGGCATTTGCTTGTACTTCTACTCTGATTCTTGTTCTTGCTTTTACTTTTTCGAATAACCTTGGTTGTTCGAGTAACGATGAAAATGGCTCCAATGACAGTAAGGCCAGTAATGACAATCGACATGATCGAAGCGATATGTTCATATTGATCTTCTCCAGTCATCTCGTGAGTCGAAGATCCGTCGGTATTGGTATTATGGTTGATCCCAAAACCTCGAGCCTGAGCCTGGATTATGTTCATTCCGGTGGTAGAAACGATTGATAGCTAGATATGAGTGATATCGCCATGATACCATGACCGATCCCTTGGGTTATCGAGCTTATCCCAATAGATCCACACATAATGTCTTATGATTGTGATTGTGATTTGAAAGTCAGGTATAGTCTGAGTATAGGTGTAGAAGGTAATCAGTGAAACATGAAACACGAGGTTCCGGATGAAATCTCATCCGAGTTTCAGATCTACACTTTCTGTACACGTGTATTGTTCGCCTCGCCATATGCATGATTGCTTCTATAATCTAGCCTATGAGCTAGTTCGATTCTCTTCTTGTCTTTATAATGGGTTGCATTTGCGTTATATGGATGGGCGGGCTGTATTATGGGTTGGTTTTAGATTATGGGTGGGACCGACACTAAGATAGCTCTGGCGGAGTCGTCGAACCGGTGTCGAAACATCCAGAGAACCAGGTGTTACCCCGGATTCCGTGAAGAAGTCTGTCGTTTCCGACTCAAAGGTGAAGTCTGATCTTGTGCCATCTCTTCATCATGATCGTCGCCTGGACCCTTGATCGTTTCGTCCGAAGGTATAGAACGAGGTTTCGTATCGGTTGCCGGCCGAGGTGTAGCCGGCGGAGGAGCATTTTGATTACTCATTGCCGCCATTCTCAACTCCGCATTCTCCCTTTGTAAAGTCGCAACCAGCAGCGACAGGTCTTCCAGTCGTTTCGCTTGTGATTGGGTCAAATCGGTAAGGTGGGCCAGATCGGTACTTGTCTGTTCATCAGCCTACTTACTGGCTGGATGTTCAGGGCAACCACTCACTTGGGCTTTATTCATTCTCGTTCTAGCCCTGAACGCTCTCTGGGCAATCTTGTTTTGCCCACGACGTTTGGCCAATTTAGCAAGAGCCCTTTCAGATTCTGGTAAATGGCTCCAATCCTCGTCGTCTTCAATATCAAAACTTGATTGACGTCTTTCTCTCCCTTGTCTGCCTCCCTCCTGTGGGGAGGTGATTGAGGTGGTGGATCCCGATAGATGTGGTGAAGTAGATTTGGTAATCGAGTGCCGGCGTTCGGAAGGTATGACAGCAGGATGATCTGGGAAAGGCGGTGGATAAAACGCAGAATCGAGGTTCGGCTATATTGGTCAGCGGAAGTTCTATCATGGCAGTGATACGGGATTGCGCCAGATGGCTTTGGGTGAAGGTGATGTGTCGCCCCAATATCAAGGGATGACTACGACGAGTACGGACGGGTATGATGGTCTGCGCGAATATATGTACTCACAGGTATAAATGACCTCATCTCGTGACCGGGCTGAAACCCCATCTGACCGTACTCTGGTCCAGGCCAATTACCTGAACCCTCATTTGACCGTCTGTCAAGGTGGTGACCTGCCCGGTGATCCCCATGTGTGGGTATAGATGGCTGATTATGATGAGGTGGGTTGTATGGGAATCCTAACGATTGTAGATTCTGTGGTTGTTGGTCTGACTTGGCATTATCATAGCGGTAATGTTCGTTAAACTTCGGTTGAGGATGATCCGAGTGCGAATAATGAAGCCCAGGGGTCATTATATTCGACGAGGGATTGGTGGATGATGAAGCCATCATGCCAGGGAGATTGCCAGAATCGAATGCTCGATCCAGTGACGGATAAACTGGGGGGTATTGTGTTTGTGATTGTGATTGCGGGGCAGGGGGATGTGTTGAAGGAGGTTGACTTTCTGGAGGGATCGTGAAGGCTCCTGGATCATATGGTATCCTCGAAGGGCCGGAACCCATGTACGACTGTTGAGACGGATCGAAAGAGCCCGGTGGCCAGACGACTTCTCCTTCACGGGGTGTATAGTAGGGGTATGGGGATTCGGGTAGGCGCTGCCCTTGGGATGCTGTGTGGGCTTGGTTCGGCTGTTGCAACTACATGTCAGCATGTGCCCCATATTCACCCTGATTGGACGTACCCTCTGACCAGCATCTTGCTTTCGAGATTGCGATTGATCACCTTGTAATTCCGATTGTGATCCCGCCACGGGCGGCGGCATTGGATCCGTCGACCATCCAGATTGACTCGGGGACATGAATGATGGTCTGATGATCGCTATCGCCAATACAGGCTAAGAGTCTACTATAAACTACCAGTCGGCATGTGGGCAGCAAGATGCCTCAATTTTAGGTTTTATCGCCGGTTATCCAGTAAAGCGATAATATGGTGTGTGATCCCTCCACCGATCTTCGTCAAGATCGACAAGGTGATTTGAACAGTCTAATAGTCGGACAAGCGTACAATGTGTTGGTGGGAACAGTAGAAGTGAAGGTTTGATTCCAGTCGTCAATCTGGGTTGTGGTGTTGGTGTGGGTTTCTCTTCTTCAGGGCGATTCTGCTGACGTGTTCCAACATCCTAAGTTGCTAGTACTCCTCTAGAGCCGACTGCGGCCTCACTGTGGCTGGCTATCTAGAACACGTCAAGGTGTTCTCCTGTTTACCAATGACAAAACCAAAAGGAAGAGAAACGGTGACGCTTGAATGACATGTATTGTACGAGTAGGGATAAGGTGCGACTCCAACAGATTCCAGCGGGGATGCGGCCTCGGGATGACGCACTCATCCGCTGGAATCCGTTACAACCTTGTTTTGACGTCACGCCACTGGAGTCTCTCCATGCCTTTGACTCTTTCAGACTACAAAGTTCATCATGGGCAGAGCATCAAATCAAAACCGTAGGTTATCGATACATGTGACTCATCAAATTGACATATTTCGTACTGCTTCCATGTTTCTCACTATCTGCCTCGCAACTACTTGTGGAATACCTCCTTGACCTTCTCGACTAGACCCTTCTTCTCGTGCTCGTTGGCACCGGTTCCGTGCTCGTTGCCCTTTGTCTGAGCGACAGGGTTGTGCTCAGTAGTACCCTCTCGACCTGTCAAGGCGCTGTGACCACTGGGGCCATCGGTGTTGGTCTTGTAACGAGCGTCGTCATCGGTGTAGGCACCTTTGCCAGTTCGGCTAGGGTTGGCGGTGAACTCAGAGTCCTTGGTACCGAGCTGCATTGTCAGAACGAGGAAGACACATGTACTAAGGGATAGACTTACGATACCTCCGATACCACCAGTTCCCTTCCTGCTTTCGGTGTGTTGGAGGTCGGGGTAGCTGTCGGTAGCGCCATACGAGTTTCCAGTAGCTCCCGATCGGTCAGTGTCGAACTTGTCGGTGTTGGCGGCTCCACCAGTGGTGGGTCCTCCAGCGCCGGTAGACTCGTACATGTGGGCCTCCTGGTCGAGGTTTCCAGTCTTGTCGAATCCGGTACCTCGCGATCCGTAAGAGTCGCCATGGACAGCCTATATGTCAGCATGCTCTTGAATAAGACTAATAAAACTTACGGAGGAATGCTCAGCACCAAAGTTCTGGTTCTGAGCGCTGCCAGCACCGAGGCCAGCGCCAGCGGCACCAGCACCGAGATCAGCACCAGGTCCTGATCCAACAGTGTCTCGGTGGGAGGAAGAGAAACCGGACTGATCATCAGCACAAGCGTTGAGGTTCAAATATGTTGACGTACATCCTTGGGTCCACCTAGACCGACGACTTCTCCGTCCCTGACACCGGTATCCCTGGCGATGGTACCGCCGTGAGCATCGGTAGCTAGACCACCAGCCCCTCCAGCGCCTTCTTGACCACTGAGACCATCGTACAATCCAGGCTCGGAAGTTCGACCCTCCTCAAACGGCTCTCGGCCGGTAGTTCCTGGTTCACCACTGATCGTCAGTGTGGGGATGGAGGAGGGGGTAGATGGACATACGAGGGGTAGTGTGCTCGTTCAGTCATTGTTGATTGTATTGATGTAATTGATTGTAATAGAGTAGAGCAAGGTATAGTATAGTAGATGGAAGAAGGGTGGTGGATCTAGGCTAGATATAGAAGGGAATTGGCTATACCTGAACCGGTTGAATGACGTCGCAGATCGTCATGTTGTCGTACCTTTTCTTCTTTGTTTAATTACAGTACTCGTACGCAGTATGAGATGACGATATTGGTTACATGCACACGTACTTGGTTCCCGGGACCACGTTCCAGCAGTACTCGCACTCCAGCACAACCTAGCTGCAGCTGGTGAGCGGTGAATGGTCACACCCATCCCAGGCAGAGTGACGTACAGCTTCTTGGCATGGATGTCCTGGTGGTGGTGCTTTAATGACGTGTCATTAGATACACAAGCAATGTCCCGTTCCTAGAGCAGACTGGTAATTTCAGATCAGTCTGGCTAATTGCAGCTGATCAATCTACCCAAGTAATCATGTGGCCATTCACAAGTAGTGGAACGACTACACAGCCCAATGCTGAGGCGTCATCATCAAAATTACCACCTCAGCATCCAGGAGTAACGGGATCAGCCGATCAATGTCCCGTTGACCATACCACCCGATCTGCCTGGTTAGCAGCCAACTCCTCCACTCCTCATCCCATGGCACCCGAATCGTCGTCGAAAGTCAGCGTCAACGTCAATGCCGAAGCCTCATCATCACGTCCCGGACTCTTATCTCGCTTATCAAATGAACGAGTGATATCTTCCATTCCACGCGCTTCTTCTTCTCCCGAGCAAGGCTCTCCAGAACCAGCTCTACCACATAAACCATCTGGTACCACCTACTCGTCGAATGATGGGGGACATCAGGATGAAAATGGCAAATGGGTCTATCCATCCGAACAGCAATTCTTCAATGCCATGATGCGTAAAAACCATAAACCCCAGGCTAGAGATATGAGGACGATCGTACCGATCCATAATGCCGTTAATGAGAAGGCTTGGGAACAGGTACTAATGTGGGAAGCAGGTTTGGGGGCGGATAGATGTGGTGGACCCAGGCTAGTCAGTTTTGTCGGTAGGCCAAAGGATAGGACACCAAAGGCTTGGATTATGACTGCGTTAGGGTGAGTCTCTTAATCCCTTTCAGGTCAGTGCTCATGATCAAGTTATACACCCCCATTTGATCGACATGACTGGCTCATTGATCGATGCGGGACGAATGTCCGATACGTTATCGATTTCTATACCGGTCGACCCGATCCGAAAAATAAGCTGAACATGGCATTCCACCTCGATGTGAGGCCGGCTGTGGACAATTGGGATGGCATCAAAACGAGATTGGCAGGGTGGTGGCGTTGAGCGACGAAGCTTAGTTCCCGGACCTACATCTGCTCAACTACGCCAGCGTTCTCCACGAGAATCTATTCATACTGTACCACCACTCAATATGCATCTTCTTTAACAATTCCTATTATACACTGAATTTACCCAAGATGCGAGACTCGACAATGACCATTCACAGTACACATGCCCAATATACCCCAGTGACAAATTGGTAGTCAAGTTCAGCTCCCACTTTCCCCACCCATACAATCCTCAAGACCCTCAATTACCCATCGATCCCCTTTCTTGATCCATCCTGACCGTTCTCCATTTTCATACTCGAGATGAGCGACTTCCATGTCCAGCTCTTCTTTCTCCTTACCCGAACCCATCGGTGAGCTCACATCAGCCGGATGCGATTTGGGTAATGTAGGAGAAAGTATTGTTGAACCAATTACGAGTTCTGGGAGATTTTCATCTACCAGGTTGGCGGATATTGCACTTGTCGGCAGGGCTATCAGGAGGGATAGACGAATTGTAGGTGGTGGCGGAGCTGTAGTGGCTTTGAATGGTATACGGGTCGGTCCGATTGACAATGGCTGAACGTCAGTGCTTGTCTCAAGATCCCGATTTCGCAACCGGCGAACGGAAGTCCGAGCAGCGTCCAACTCACATATAATGTATCCAGCATCTTCTCTTCCTCCTGATTCTCACCTTCCCGCTTGTCATCCCCCAAACCGACTTCCCACATCCCAGGCCTCTCCCCCAAATCATCTTTGACTTTCATCCCCTCTCTCCTAATCTCATTCCATAACCTCATCCGTAAAATTTCACTAGAATACCATCCTCCACCACCGGCCCAATATCCACTTCGTTCAATCTCTTCTATACGCCTTATCCTATCTGTCTCTCTATCCCCTCCAAAGCCATGTAACCAGCCGAAGAACCCACCTTGATCATTCCATGCTTGACGGACTGGAACACCTTCGCGACGTGCACGTAGAGCTAATCTGAGGAATCGGACGAGGAGAAGGCAGCCGAGGAGGGTGAGTGCGAAACTAGTATGTTAGCGATTATATCCCTACCGTCTACGAGTCTCCAAACGTACCATACGAACCCAGCTCCGATTCCAACCACAGTGGTAGTAGGTATAGTGACCCCTGATTCAACGTGATGAGTCGCAGACAGAGCCGGGGAGGCGGTCGTGGTTGTCGGAGTAGGGGTCGCTGTCGAAGACATGGCGAGTGCGGTGCTCGATGATAGTCAATGTCAGGCCTGAGTATAGAAGGCTCGACGAATGAGAACAATTGTGGGGCGAAGCACAGGTATGCCGGACCTCGGGATAGATGTACCACAAGACTTAGTGTAGTAGATCGAGGTGGGCAAGCATACCGCGGCAAATCAAGTCGGATAGATTCCTCTCCAATATTTCACTCGAGTCTATAGGCAAAGCCAATGTTGTTGACGAGTCGAATTACTGCTGAATGTGAAGTATGTTGTAGACTGAAAGTAAAGCAGAGCAGACATGAGACGATCGGCGGTTCGGTAGATCTATCCGGGGATGACGCCAGGCCCCGCGGGAGTCTGGACTTTCGTCACTTTGAGAATTCTGCAATACAAGCAAGCATGCATGAATTGGTACATATGGTATGGCATACAACTAGGTACGATGACCAATCTATAACTACACTAATCTTCTCTATGATACACCTGTCAAAAGCCTCACAGATCCAGCAATCTTGATAGCCTGAGCCAATTGTGAGGCGAAATCATTCGTCCCTCCCCTATGTAGAGTCAAGAACGAGTACAGTGACTCGAGGGTATCGCTCCATGAGGTCGATTGGATCGTCGAGACTAGCGTAGCTTGTAATGCCATCGAAGGAGAGGAAAGGAGATTTGTCAATATTGAACCTATATCGTACAATTTCTCCAGCTAGTCGTCAGCATGTCGAATAAGATGGAAGGTAGGTGGACTAGAGTGGACTCACGAATCCAGTCCCATGAGATTCCATTGCTGATAGAGGTAATCTTCTACAGATAGCAACCGTGGTCATGGCTGCTGAAACGACGTATCCAACCCCTAACTCCGGCGCATCGTCCTCAGACGTCAAGCCGTGAATAGCGGCCAGACGCCATATCCGATTCTTTACCCATTGCCAAGTAATGAACAAATCCGCCCTTTGACTATCTGTCAATTGCTTGAAGTCGTTCTCTGATCCCTCTCCAAAGACTTCAGGTGCGGAGCCATTGAGTGCTGAGAGGATCAAAATGACTCGATCTCGGGTTAGATGGTGGCATGTTTGATTTGAAGCTCGGGGACATTGATTGTTCCAGCATGTTATGATGTCTTGGTCGAGGTAGGAAAAGATTTGGGTGAGGTAATGAAGTGAGATTGAAGGTGGGTCCAGGTCGATATGAGTGATTCGTTTGATGCTACCGTTAAACACCACTCCGCCTGAACGCTGTAGTGCATATGCCCTACAAGTCAGCCGAGCCCACTCGGGGGAGACATACCTTTCAGTGACGGCCAATACCCAGTACATCCTCAAACGCCTTTTCCGTTCATACAGTTCCAATCCCTGATAACTCTCCACTCTATCCAAACACATTTCCGCACCAAGGTGAACAGCCTCTTTCAACCTCAACCTCGCTGGTCCTGTATGTCCCAACTCGAACAAAGTTCCAAACATCAGATAATTTGCCATGATAGCTTCAAGCGTGACCTTAGAGCCATGATCCCACCTCGCCATCAACCTACATGCCTCATCCAACAAAACTTTCGCTTTCTTGGCCCTTGCGACCTTCTCAACCATCTCATGGCTCATCAATGGGTGGATTAACGATAAGGCCGACATTGACAAGATCATGGCGACAAAGTCTGGGCATCGGATCGCGTGTGGATCAGACAGCCTGGAGAAGGTGTATGAAGGTGGAAAGACCGGCATCATGGGGAAGATCCTAACGAAGAAAACATCGAGCTGTGGTTTGACTAATGTTTCAAGCGTCAAAGTCAGGATTGGCGAAATGTCCTCTGGAGGGGTGAAAGGGACATCGAATAATGGAGCCGAGAGGCTAAATGAGATGGGATCGAGCTCGGGCACTAGCCCCTGCTGGAGATAATCTGATATGACGAGAGATGTCGGAGTTGCTGGACGCGATCGGACGACCATCCATTGTGATTCGGCCTTGACTGGGCTCAACGGGCGAGACCCAAATCTACTACCAGGACGACTTGTAGGTCGTGAGTGAGGTCTGGAGCCGGGGCGTGAAGATGGACGACTCGCTAGAAAGGCTGTCCAATCCGCAAATGGATCCAGCATGGACTGATCCCATTCCGCTCCTTCATCAGGAAGTCCTGTACTGACATCGACAAATTCCTCGAGACCCCTCAAGACCGCTGGCGATGCGGTGTCGGCTGCCGTACTCGTACCAGCTCCATATGGATGGTATCTTCTTCCTTGTTCCTCTATTCGTCTCTCCCGTCTGACGATCAGCGGGTGAGCGGATCATGGGTGGTCACGGAGCCCGAGCCTTGAATAGAATATCGGCCTTACCTCGGTGTCGGCCCTTTGGGCAATACAGGCTTATCGAATGTACACCCTTCCTTCTTTCTGCAACATCTCGTACACGGATGTTGACCATCGCACTTCCTATCAGCGCCATGTCGGCCTTACTGCTGTAGCAGAAAGGACTTGGACATACCTTGACTTTCCGCTCGTGACATCGATCACAGGCCCGCCTGACCGTTTCTGGAGTATCGGTAATACCTGCCCGAGAAGTGCCCATTGTATCTGATCTAGCAGTATCTCGCCGAGAAGTTGTCTGAGGTCGAGATGGCTATGCACATCTTATCGTAGCGTGGCTTGTATCCGTAGAGCAAATAGCATACAAGAGAGAGACCGAGATGATGATCTTCCGGGGAGCCGGCGACCGGCCGGTAACCGTCTAGATCCGGGGAATTGCCAGTTCAAGAGTACCGCCGAGAATGTATGTGTTCCCGGCGTCATGTCTGCCGAACAGTATGGAGGCAAGTGCGCCAAGTGGTAAGGAGCCTTGATACGTACTCGGCTACCCCGCACTCGGTCATACACGTTTAAATCGTGAAATGAGCAACAAGCGGACAAGCGGGTCTGGAAGTATATAAGGTGGACCCCGGGGGGCAAGATCGAACGCTCCACACACAGACAAGACTCGAACAGCAATGTCCAAAGTCACTACAGCGCATCAGACATTGGATGTCACTCAAGCTACACCCGAACGACTTGAGCTGGTTCGAAAAGCTCAAGAAGCCGATATCGCTGAACATGGCCTGACTATCAAGCAGGCTCTCAAGCGATACAAGAAGGCTGTCGCATGGGCATTCGCGCTCTCTTTATGTTTGGTCATGGACGGCTATGATGTATGTGGATAATCCTGGACAGTGCTAAGACCAGGTTGTCGTCATCACTTCTTTCTATGGTCAAAGTCAATTTCAACGTCGATTCGGTATCCCCGATGGAAACGGTGGTTACGCAATCTCTGCATCCTGGCAATCTGGGCTATCCAACTCTTCGGTCGTTGGTCAACTATTCGGATTGATGGTCAGTGGATGGCTCAGTGACAGGATTGGTCCTCGAAAAACAACAATGTGTTTCCTATGCTGGATGGCCGCATCAATCTTCGCCACTTTCTTTGCTCCATCTTTGTCCGTCCTCGCATTCGGTATGGCCATGTGTGGAGTCGGCTGGGGAAGTTTCCAGACAATGACCACCGCCTACGCCAGTGAAGTAGTACCCACAGTCCTAAGACCATACGTCACTGCTTGGGTATGCATGTGTTGGGGAATGGGTATTCTCATTTCTTCCGCCGTCGTCAGAGCCGTCATCGATGTTCAGGGTGATCTCGGTGAGTCCGCCCCTTCAAGCGATGTCTCGTACTGATTTGACAGCATGGCGAATCCCTTTCGCTCTCCAATGGGTTTGGCCAGTCCCCTTGTTCCTCATCGCCTACTTTGCTCCCGATTCACCTTGGTCATGTGTCAGGAGGGACAAAATCGAAGAAGCCAGAAGAGCCTTACAGAGGCTGAGACAACAGACTGCGACCTCCGAAGCCGAGATTGATGCGACTCTCGCTCTTATCGTACACACTACTCAGCTCGAGAGGGCCGAGACCGTTGGGGCCAGTTTCCTTGAATGCTTCAAGGGCACCAATCTTCGAAGAACCGAAATCAACATGGCTGTCTGGGCTATCCAGATCCTCTGTGGTAATGCTATTTTAGGGTTCGCAGTCACCTTGTAAGTTCTTCATACAGACTGCGACAAATATAGCTGACAGTTAGCTTGCGACAAGCTGGGTTCAGTGAAGAGAATGCTTTCAACGTCAACATCGCTTTGTCATGCTGCTACCTCATCGGTGGAGTCTGCTGTTGGTTCCTCTTGGCCCGATACGGTCGAGCTACAATCTACATGGGTGGTCTTGTCGCAATGTTCATCTGTCTCGTCATTATCGGAGCTCTTGGTGCTGTTCAGACAAAAGTCTCGGGGGCTTCTCTGGGTATCGGAGTCGTATTGGTCATCTGTACTCTTTTCAACATGGTAAGTGAGAAGCTGAAGCTTAATTGGCCCAAGACTAACTGATAGATTACCGTTGGTCCAGCTTGTTACCCTATCGTAGCCGAAGTCCCAAGTGGTCGATTGAGGTACAAGACCATCACACTCGGTCGATTCGTCTACAATCTTACTGGAATTTTCTCGAACTCGGTCACTCCTCGAATGATCCAGCCAAAAGCAGCAGGCGGCTGGGGCTGGGGACCTTTGGGCGCAGGATTCTTTTACGCTGGCACGAATCTCCTCTCACTCATCTGGTGCTGGTTCAGACTTCCCGAAACCAAGGTATGTCACACATCAGTACTGTTCTCTCGTGAGCTGAGGTACTAGGACCGCACTTTTGGTGAACTTGATGTACTCTTTGAACACAGGATCCCAGCTAGGAGATTCAAACATACCAAAGCCGATCGTACGTTGTCTCGCCCCACAGATGAAGGTGTGGGAGCTGATCATATTCAGAGTTTGCCGATTTCGAGCATGTCGAGAAGATTCAAGGTATGGATGATAGGAAGGCATCTTCCGATCACATTGAGCAGATTGCGTAGGCGGTGTTTGTTAGTCAGGTAGTCAGTCATGTCAGATGAATGAATTGTAATCAAGGTGTTTGAGCGAATTCGTGGTCTCTTTGCGTTTCCGATTCGTGCCCATCCGTTCCAAGTGTGCGGTATACCGATCTTCACTCTCTCTCCAGTGCTACTTCCGTGCGCGAAGCTTCTTCGGCTCGAAGACGGCACCAGTCTGACAACAGGCCGCCACTTGAGTTAAAACCCACTTGCCACGTGCCATTCCCCACCCACTTGCATCCACCTGGATCCACTTGTATCCACCTGATCAAGTTACTTATAACCGGCCCGGCCACCTGTCTGTGTCCATATCATCTTGCCTTGTATTCACGTACCAATACCTATACATCACCACAACAAGCATGCCAGCACCAGTGTTCTATGCCAAGTCATTGACTGAGCTGGTCAAGCTTCGAGCGAGTGAGTTCTTTCTGATGTCAATGATTGTAGGTGCTGACAGGCAGCAACGCAACCCGATGACTGGGCAATACACACGGGAGCGGCCGAGTTCGGGGAAGAGCTCATGACATTGACGTACGTCCTTGCTATAAACCCAAGACAGGGCTGACATGTAGATATTCGGATCTTTCCCGATCTGTTGATAGACTGGCAGCATATTATTCTTCCCTCGATCTGCCCCTTCCCTGTTCCGCTGGCGAAATCCCCCAAGAGCAAGTCATTGCTGTTCTCACCTCTACTGCTGTAGATGAATCACTGCTAGAAATCGCACTTGCCAAACTAGGTCTCTGCGCCCTTCTACTCTCCATCAACAACTCGGTCGCTGCAGTCGCTCATCTTGTCAAACAAACAAAAGCGACTCATCTGATATATGGTCCAAAGTACGAGACTGCAGCTCGCGAAGCGCAGACATTACTAAAGAATGAAGGGATCGATGTTGGATTAGTGGCAGAGAAGAGGTTCCCATTGTGGGGTAGTGGAGGCGTAAGGGATATCAAGACCTCCATACCGCCTGTAGCCGCTCGCTTGACGCCGGAGCAAGAGGCCAAAAGGACTTGTGTGATTCTTCATTCTTCTGGATCGACTGGATTCCCAAAACCAGTTTTCATCACTCATTATGGACTTATTGCCAATATGGCCACTTCATTACCAAAGACTGGATTCAGCGCTTTACCTTTATTCCACGGTTTCGGCCATTTCTCAATGTAAGCAGGTCTACTTTCTGAGATCGCATAGCTAATCACCAGATTCCGATGTCTATACCATGGCAAGGCATTCACCCTGATGCCACCACATCTTCCCCTCACTTCAGCCAACATCTGCCGAGTCATTCGCAATTCGCCTTCTCCCCCTGCTCAACACTTTGCCGTACCATACGTTCTCAAGCTTCTAGGAGAGACGCAAGAAGGAGTGGAGACTCTGGCTTCTTTCGAAGCGGTCTCATTTGCCGGAGCTGCGGTTCCTGATGATCTTGGAGATCGACTGGTGGCTGCAGGAGTAAACATTATGTCGCAATACGGTACCACCGGTGAGTCGTGACCATAGCCGCCGACAGATCACGCTAACGACAACAGAGACTGGTGCACTTTTGACTTCACGACGAGATTTCGACACCGATAAAGGATGGAATTGGCTTCGAGTCGAGGGTCCCATCAAGCAATACATGGAGCTTATCCCTCATGGATCAGATACGTTTGAGGTAGTCGTCCTAGATGGATGGCCTGCCAAGATCTTGTCAAACAGAGAGGATGGAGCGTATTGTACGAAAGACTTGGTCCTTCGACATCCGGAACAGAAGAGCTGGTACAAGTACATTGGTCGACTGGATGATACTTTGACTCAGACTTTGGGTGAGAAGACCAATCCTGTGCCTATCGAGCTGGCTATCGTGAGTACCAGTCAGCGCTCAAAAGAAACAGAGCTAATGAATTTAGCGTGGAAACTCTCCTTTGGTCCAGGAATGTATCGTTTTCGGAGACGGCAAACCACAGACTGGCGCTCTCATCCTTCCTTCCGACGCCGGTGCTGAATTGAGCAAAGACAAGAAGGCCTATATCCAAGCTATCTGGCCAGTCATCGCCGAAGCCAACGCCGCCGCACCCACCCATTCTCGGATCTTACCCGAGATGGTCGAGATTCTGCCATATGGCACCGACATTCCCGTTGCCACCAAGCTCTCCATCTTGCGACCAGCATGTTACAAAAAGTTCGCGGGTCTCATTGATGCGATCTACGAGCGATTTGAGAGAGGCACAGGTGCGCCCAAACGAGTCATCACCAATAAGGTAGAGATGGAGGATTTCTTGCGACAGGCGATTCTTGGTGCTCTAGGAGACAAAGCAGTATCGGGTCTGGGTAGCGATACCGACCTTTTCGCCTTTGGTGTCGATTCACTACAAGCCACTCGGGTTCGGAACGTCATTTCCAAGTCGCTTGAGTTGGGTAACGCCTCGCTGGGTCAGAACATCGTCTATGAACAAGCGTCAATCTCACAGCTCGCCCAATACCTACTCGATCTCAAGTCTGGCTCGTCCTCGGCGGAGGATTCTGGCTCTCCGGAAGCAGCTCACAAGCTCATGTTATCTCTTGTCGACAAGTGGGCCTCGAAGTTGGTCAAGGAGGATCTGAATGGCTTCATCCCACCCGCTAGTCCTACTGGCGAAGTTATCATTCTCACTGGAGCGACTGGATCTCTAGGAGCTCATATTCTCGATCAACTCACTCGGCGTAGTGATGTCGCCATGGTCATCTGTCTCTCGCGAGCCAAATCTCATGAGGAATCTCTCCGCCGTGTCCAAGAATCGCTACTACAACGTCGTCGACAGCTCCATCCGGAAGCGATGAAGAAAGTAGTCTCGTTCGCGGCCGATGTCAACAAGCCCGATCTCGGTCTCGATGGAGATAAATACGAGTTACTTCGTCAACAATCAACCTCGATTATCCATAACGCCTGGCCAGTCAACTTTGTCCTATCCCTAGCGTCATTTGACGAACATATCGGTGGAGCTGTCAATTTGCTTAATCTCGCTTTGAATTCGCCTAGAAAAATCAAGCCATCATTCTTCTTTTCGTCAAGTGTGGGCACCGTTCAAGGTCGATCAGATCCGGTTGTTCACGAGACATTCTCAGATAGCCCCGTGACGGCCGGCGGAATGGGTTATGGGAGAAGCAAGTGGGTCGTCGAGAAGATCTTGGAACGGGCAGGAGCAGAGACCAAAGCTCGAGTGGGTGTACTTAGGATCGGTCAACTGGCTGGTGATACCGAGACGTGAGCTTTCCCTCCACCATCCACGACAAGGCTGACTGAGAAGCGGAGTTTGGAATGAAACAGAGGCTTGGCCTTTGATGTTCCGCTCAGCAAACACTACCGGCCATCTACCCATTCTTGAGGAACGCCCAAATTGGCTTCCGGTCGACTTGGCCGGTAAAGCCATCTCTGAAATCGTCACTTCGTACTCGCAGCTATCTAGAGCGGAACCAAGCGCGACTGTATATCATGTCCTGAATGCTGCACCAGCTCCCTGGTCCGCAGTGCTCGAAGGTCTAAAGCAGGGCGGTATCGATTTCAAGGCGGTCGAGCGAAGGGAATGGCTTCAGAAACTTGCGGCAAGTGACAATGATGTTCAGGGTAATCCCACCTATAAGCTCTTGGTAAGTCTAGCCGTCACATCAGAAAGGATACAGCTGATGATTCAAGGGTTTCTATCAGGGACGTATCGGAAAGGAGAGCGAGCGAGGACATATGGACTTTGAGATTGAGCAGACGGCAAAGGTTTCGCCTACGATTGGGGGCTGTAAACCGATCGATGCCGAGCTTGTGGCTCTATGGGCTCAGAATTGGAAACAGACTGGGTTCCTGCAGTGATGATTGTCGAGATCGGGTTTTGAGAAAAGTTGTACCATGAAAATTGTTTGTTATGCAACCGTTACGACATACGCGCATGTTTGGTGTCGTCGGACGCGTAGGGATTCACGCAAAAGACAAGTTGTATCTCGCGGAGCCTGATACTTTGCAAGCGAGTCCCCGAATACCACAGCCACACCCGCAGCCACCCCCTTGAGATGCTTCTTTGCGACCAGATCCGAAAAGCCCATCGAACAAGGGATACACACATTCGACATGATTGGATATCGGGGCGGACCGAGCCGATTGATTATATCGTCCTGCCAAGTCGATAGATGGACCATCAATCACCAATGAATTTCGACGAATTGCCAATAACGCCCCTTCCCAACCCAAAATTCCCAACTTCGAGAGCCAAAAGGTACAGACAAAGGTCATGCGGTCTCATCGTTGCGGGAGTAGCCAAGCCACGGGCGGTCGACATCTGTATTCTCTCTTCCAGAAATGCCCAATCAAGAGAAAACGCGAGCGGTTGCCGTTCTATTTATGTTCCAATTAGCGCCAACTTTCAGATCCATGATCTGAGGGGCTTGCTTGGCAAGTAATGAAGGCAACGATGACGGGATTGGAGGCTTTGAGGGGATCGTGTTGCGCAATGAGGGAAGGGTGTGGGATTCCGAAAAGCCCCTCCCGTAGGCTTGGGGGTGGCTGTCCTGGGGTCATGGAAACAGGCTATATAAACAGGTGTTTACCGATAGAAGGACACACTCCTCCAATATTCAAACACATTCAACCAACATGGCCGAGGTCAAAGATACATTCAGAGATGATCGACACGAAAAGGGGATCGCCCACCCCGAGGCTCAGAGGACCGACAGTGGCGATATGATCAGCGCTTCTGCCAAGATCCAGAACGTCCTACACGGACAGCCCAAGGAGCAAGTCATTGCAGAGGCAGATGCTTTCTGCGATAAATACGGTCTTCAGGCCGATTCAGAAATCTTCAGAAAGGGAGCTCTGCTAGCGCAGAAACCTCACGATTATCAGTTCATTGATGAATTGAGCCAGGATGACAAGGAGGCCGTAGCGTAAGTTACTACCAGCTACTATTTGGGCGCGGCGCTGATCATTAGGTACGAACACTCTCATAAATGGGCTTATCCCAAGATGCTGTACTTCTCCGTCCTCATGTGCGCCATCGGTGCTGCTACTCAAGGATGGGATCAGACCGGATCCAACGGTGCCAGTGAGTCTAAAGTTTTGTTGCCCCTTAACGTTGATTGATGATCAGACTTGTCTTTCCCTACCGAGTTCGGTATTGCGACTGCTGTCGGAGAGCCCGGAGGAGAGGCCGACGAGGTGAGTCACTTGTTCTCGTCCAGAAACGTGAGGCTGACGATCTAGTGGAAAGTCGGAGCTATCAACGGTGCTCCCTACATCGGTGCCGCCCTCATCGGTAAGTCACGAACTTCCACCCTCTTCAATCGAGCTGCACTGACAAGACCAGGGTGTTGGGTATCTGACCCCTTGAACAACTGGTTCGGTCGACGAGGAGAGATCTTCATCACCTCCATCATCCTCATCTTGACTCCAATCGGATCCGCATTCTCCCAAAACTGGTATCAGCTCTTTGCCATTCGACTTGTCCTCGGTATCGGAATGGGAGCCAAGGCTGCCACTGTCCCCATGTACGCTGCCGAGCTTTCTCCTGCTGTAGTACGTGGAGCTTTGGTTATGGGTTGGCAATTATGGACCGCATTCGGTATCTTTATCGGTACCTGCGCCAACGCTGTTGTGAAGGATGTAAGTCAATCAAGTTCTGTTACAGGATTCAGCTCATTACAGGTACCAGTAATTGCATGGCGACTTCAGCTTGGATCCGCTTTCATCCCCGCCCTTCCCCTCGCTATTGGTATCTACTTCTGCCCCGAGTCCCCTCGATGGTATATGAAGAAAGATCGACTTGCCGAGGCCTGGACATCGATGAAGAAACTGCGATCTACCGAATTACAGGCTGCTCGAGATCTCTACTACGCCCATGTCCAGTTTGCTGAAGAGTTGAAGATCGTTCAAGGTGTCAACTACTTTACGCGATTCTCTGAGTTGTTTACCATTCCTCGATGTCGACGAGCCACGCTTGCTGCTGGTGTTGTCATGATTGCCCAACAAATGTGTGGTATCAACAGTAGGTCCCCTCTGACCTCCTCTTGATCTTAAGCTTATCTCCAGTCATGGCTTTCTACTCTTCCACCATTTTCGTCGAGTCTGGCTTCAACACTGATCAAGCTCTATATGCATCTATCGGTTTCGGTGCCCTCAACTTTTTATTCGCCATTCCAGCAATCTTTACTATCGATACGTTCGGTCGACGATCATTGTTACTCGCCACTTTCCCAAACATGGCTTGGACCTTGTTTGTCGCAGGTGGTTGTCTATACATCACTTCTGAGACCACCCGACTCGCTCTCGTCGCATTGTTCGTCTACCTATTCACAATCGCATACTCGATCGGTGAAGGACCCGTACCATTCATGTATTCCGCCGAGGTCTTCCCGCTCGTTCAGCGAGAACAGGGAATGAGTTTCGCCACTTCATGGTGTTTCCTCTGGGCTTCCGTCCTCGGTCTCACCTTCCCCAGGATGCTCCGAGCCTTCACTCCAGCCGGATCCTTCTTCTTCTACGGAGGTAAGTCGATCTGGGAAAAAGATGAATGCAACGACGAGTGTGGCACTATTTTGAGTGGCAACTTGGAGGTGTATTTGTCTTCCACCCTCTCCCGTTCCATTTCGATGTATAGACGCTGACTCCTACAGGCCTCAACTGCCTAGCCTTCGTGATGATTGCGTTGTGGGTGCCCGAGACGAAGCGCCTTACGCTCGAGGAATTAGATCAGGTCTTCTCGATCCCCACTGGTGTTTATGCCGGTCATCAGGTTAAGAAGTCGCTTCCATGGTTTATCAAGCGATACGTCTTTTTCCAAAAATCGGCCAAGCTCGAGCCATTGCTCGTTGAGGATAGGGATGTCACTTTCTAGGTCAATCGTTGGGTATCAGCTTATAGTCTATATTTGTCACGTAGTGGGAGATGCATTGTTTCGTCGGACATCGGACATACATACTGCACTGCCTCCACACTTATTCCGCCTCATCCACAGTCCTTCGTCCACCTCGAAGCTGCATTGCCCAATGCCTTCCTCTCATCGTCTTCCGCTAATCAAGATGTGCACCTCGAAAGCAGACTAAGTGCAAGCATACATTGAATACAAATACTACCAACTCCAAAACCCCTAAACAGTCTTGTAAACAACTCCATCTGCAAACATGATTTGATTGTCATCATGCATTTTCCCTACCGCCGTCCTGGCTTCCGCCGACCCAAACAGATCGTCAGTCGCAAGTCCCTCATTGACGAGTGGTAGCATTTCCTCGAAATCGACATAACCGTCATTTGCTGCCCCGCTTGTCTCGAGAACCGTGGATAGTCGCGTTCGGAACAGATCCATTCGTTCGGCTGATAATGCTACTCCTGCCGTTTCGGGCTCGGGTTCAGGTTCAGGTTCCTCGGCAAGTAAAGCATCGGCACCTTCCATGTCGTCATCGTCGTCATCCCTGGCTGCTGCAGCTTGAGTTGAAGGTCCCGGACCAGGAGTCGTTGTGGGAGGTCTTTCCAGTCGAGCAGCCTTTTCTTTGGCTCGTTGACGCTGGGAAGCAGTGACGGCAGTAGTGACTTCATTGACATTTCCACCTTCCTCTTCCTCTGCATCATCCTCTTCTCCCTCTTCATCGGTATCATCCTCCATGTGTTGACCGGTATTGAGCTTTCTCCTTTTTCTCTTTTCGGGTTTCAAGACTTCCTTGAATAGTGCGAATCGGAGTAGAGCCTCGGCAGCTCGTGCATCACGCACGTCGACGTTGGCTGAAAGTCGAGTCTTGGCATGGGCGGTTGATAATCGAATGAGGGTCTCGAGGGTACGTGCCGTCAATGGCGATGTCTGTCGATCAGCTTGAGCTACATCATCCGACTTACTCTCTTTTGATTACTGGCAAGATCGTCATTACGTAGACCAGAGTAGACATTGACGATATGATCCGCTGCTCCCTTGGTCAAGACTGGATGACACCTTGATTTCGTGTATTGAATGTATTTCTTGACGAAAGCGATACTGAGTACCTCGCGACGTTTGTTGGCCCCTTTGCCGACCATTGTCGTGACACCACCATGGAGGAGAGGGTTGAACTTTTCGAAAACAGGCGTCTCGGTAATTCGAGATTCCGCTTCATCGCCACCGACATCCAAGTTCTGCTCGAGGTTCTCTACTGCTGGACGACCCTCCTCAACACCCGGCTGAAGGTATCGGTGCATTCTCAAGACATGCTCCGAGATTTGTCGGTCTCGCTGCTCGTCCGTGTCGTCAGTGACGACAAAGAGCAGATCGAAACGAGACAACAGAGAGTCGGGCAAGGCGATGTTTCGGTGGGGATCCTTGTGGACATCGTACTGACGATCAGCTCAAACCAGACACTCGAGCGCATTCGACATACTTGACCGTAGATAGGGTTTGCCGCAGCGACAACACTACACCGAGCATTGAGCGAGGTATGAATACCAGCCTTGGCAATAGTGACAGTCTGTTGCTCCATGACTTCGTGGATAGCAACTCGATCCACTTCCGACATTTTGTCGAATTCATCAATACACACGACACCACGGTCGGCGAGAACCATTGCACCTGCTTCAAGCCGTCTCTCGCCTGTATGTCAGCTCGGCTCCGTATTATATACAGGATCGAAAAGCTTACCAGTGTCTTTGTCCGTGGTGACAGCGGCCGTTAGACCGACACCGGAACTTCCTCGACCCGTAGTCGCAATAGCCAGTGGAGCAGTGTTCAAGACAAATCGCAGCATTTGAGATTTGGCC
>Ga0265798_10003034_pt1 | contig 24212 bp, 20 predicted proteins | sample P3T30metagenome_FD_192430 | JGI IMG/M metagenome (GOLD analysis project Ga0265798, IMG submission 192430) | Plant litter microbial communities from East Loma Ridge, Irvine, California - P3 T30 | ecosystem: Environmental > Terrestrial > Plant litter > Unclassified | place: USA: California...
AGCCGCGCATGAAGACCGCAGTCATCGCAAATCCGGTGGCAAACCAGGCATCGATACCCGGTGCGTACACAACCCCAGCGCCCACGACGACGGCAGGTAGCGCAACATCGCGCGCCAGACTCATCCTCGCCCGCGCGCTCGATCCGCTGCTGCCGTGGCTGTTTCCGCTGGCCTTGTTCGCGCTGTGGTACCAGGGTGCAGAACACGGCTGGATTTCCGCGCAAGTACTGCCCTCGCCTGCCTTCGTCGGTGAAACCTTGGCGGACCTCGCTCGCAGCGGCGATCTCTGGCTGCACGTGCAGGCAAGCCTGCTGCGTGTCGGCGTCGGCTTTGCGGTAGGTGCACTGCTCGGCCTGGCGCTGGGTACCGCAATGGGTTTGTGGCGTGGTCTGGAAGCCTACATCTTGCCCAGCTTCAATGCGCTGGTGCAGATCCCGGTGCTGGCCTGGTTGCCCTTTGTGCTGATGCTGGTGGGCATCGGCGAGCCGCTGAAATTCATTCTGATCGCCAAGGCCGCGCTGGTGCCGGTCACGCTCAATACGTTGCAAGGATTCCGGCAGACGCCCGACACCTTGCTGGAAGTGGCACGCGCCTATGGCTTCACGCGCCGGCAGACGGTACTCGACGTGGTGCTGCCTTCGGCCGTGCCAATTCTGTTCACTGGCTTGCGCCTGGGTTTCACCAAAGCCTGGTTGTCGCTGGTGGTGGTGGAACTGGTCGCGTCCAGCGAAGGCATGGGTTACCTGATCGTCTACGGCCGGCAATTGTTCCAGCTGGATCTGGTGATGGCCGCGGTGATCGTGGTCGGCGCCATCGGCTTCGCCATCGACCGCGGCCTGGACCTGCTCGAATCACGCGTACTGCGGGGCCGGCGTGCCACCTACGGAGGTGCACGATGAGCGCCGCTCCCATCGATGTGCCGCCCAGCCTGGCGCCGCGAAGCCGCGGCCGCTGGCGCGGTTGGGTCTTGCCTGCGGGCGCCCTGCTGCTGTGGTCGCTGCTTGCCGCGACCGACGCCGTCAACCACCCCTTGCTGGTATCGCCGGCGAAGGTGCTGACGACCGCGTTGGAGCAGATCACCAGCGGCCAGTTGTGGTCATCGCTGAGCGCCAGCCTGGCGCGCGAACTCAGCGGGTTCTTCATCGGCACCAGCCTGGGCGTGGTGCTGGGAGGGCTGCTGGGATTTTCACGCTGGTTCGATCGGCTGATCGGCCCGAGCTTCAACACCTTCAAGCAGATATCGCTGTTCGCCTGGATTCCACTGATCTCCGTCTGGTTCGGTCTGGGCGACATCGCCAAGGTGGTGTTCCTGTCACTGGCCGCCCTGGTGCCGGTGGTGGTCAACGTCTGCGACGGCATTCGCAGCACGCCGCAGCACCTGCTGGAAGTCGCCCGCGTGTTCCGCTTCACCCGCTGGCAGACCATCACCCAGGTCGTGTTGCCTGCCGCCGTGCCGTCCATCTTCACCGGCATCTACCTGGCCTTGATCTATTCCTGGCTGGCGACCATCGGCGCCGAGTACCTGCTGGTATCGGGCCAGGGCATCGGCAACACCTTGATCGAAGGCAGCGAGCACTTCCAGATGGACCTGGTGATCTTCGGAATGATCGTCATCGGCCTGGTTGGCTGGGCCATGAATGCGCTGGCGCGGCGCATCGAACGGCGCCTGTTGCGCTGGACCGGCAAGGTCGACTGAGACGCCCCGGCCCCGCAAAAAAACATCAAGGACATCCCATGTCAGCCGTATTGAACAATGACCTGAACATCCGCCACGTCGGCAAACGCTACGCCAGCACACAGGCCGCAGACGGGCAACTGCAGGTGCTTTACAACATCGACCTGCAGGTACCCGCCGGGCAGTTCCTCAGCATCGTCGGCGCCAGCGGCTGCGGCAAATCCACGCTGCTGCGCCTGATTCTGGGCCTGGACGACGACTACGAAGGCGACATCCTGCTCGACGGCAAGGCGATCACCGGCACCGGCCTGGAACGCGGCATCGTGTTCCAGGATCACCGGCTGTTTCCCTGGCTGACGGTGGAACAGAACATCGGCGTGGGCTTGCGCAATTCGCCGCTGAGCGCGGCCGACAAGCGACAGGCGATTGCCGAACACCTGGCACTGGTGGGGCTGGAGAATTTCGCCAAGTCCTTCCCGCATCAGATATCCGGCGGCATGGCGCAACGTGTGGCGATTGCGCGCGGGCTGGTGAACCGGCCGCGCGTGCTGCTGTTGGACGAGCCCTTCGGTGCGCTCGATGCCTTGACCCGCGCCCGCCTGCAGATCGAACTGCAGCGCATCTGGCAGCAGGAAGGCATCACCATGATTCTGGTGACCCACGATGTCGACGAAGCCGTGTTTCTGGGCGATCGCGTGGTGGTGATGGAGCCGCATCCAGGCCGCATCAAGCGCATCGTCGACGTCGCCCTGCCGCATCCCCGTCACCGCAGCGACCCGGCGTTCGTGGCCTTGCGCGATGACGTGCTCAGCGACTTCCTGGACCTGCCGACCGATGACAACGCCGGCCCGCGCGCCATCGTCACACCGAGTGCGAAGACCACGCCAGGGCAGTTACCGCCCTTCTCTTACGGCGGGCCGCTGGGCGCGTGGCGCCTGTCCTGGTAACAGCGACAACTTCATAGCAAGCCCCGCCAGCTCACCGCAAATACGCAGCCCTGCGCCTCGCGCAATTGATTCCACACATCCCGACGGAGATCATCGCTATGTCCAACACACCCCGACAAATCAAGCTGGGCGCCTTCCTGATGCAGACCGGGCATCACATTGCGGCCTGGCGCCTGCCTGAGGCCCATGCGGATGACGGCCAGAATTTCAGCCGTTTCGCCGAGCTGGCCAGGAAGGCCGAAGCAGCCAAGTTCGACACGATCTTCTTTGCCGATTCGGTCGGCGTGCGCAACGAAGACCCGAAAGCACTGCATCGCACCGCCCGCAGCGATCACTTCGAGCCATTGACACTGCTGTCGGCACTGTCCGTGGTCACCGAGCGCATCGGCCTGATCGCCACCGTATCCACCAGCTTCAACGAGCCTTACAACGTCGCGCGCAAGTTCGCCTCGCTGGATCATTTGAGCAATGGCCGCGCAGGTTGGAATCTGGTCACGTCCAGCGGCAATGGCGAAGCGCACAACTTCAACCGCAGCGAGCATCTTCAGCACAGCTTGCGTTATGAGCGCGCCGGCGAGTTCTACGACGTGGTGACGGGGCTGTGGGACTCGTGGGACGACGACGCTTTCCTGCGCGACAAGGAAAGCGGCATCTACCACGATCCGAGCAAATTGCACGTGCTGGGCTACCAGGGCGAACACTTCCAGGTGCGCGGCCCGCTGAACGTCGCCCGCTCGCCCCAGGGCTGGCCGGTGGTGGTGCAAGCAGGCGCTTCGGAAGCCGGCCGCGAGTTGGCCGCACGCACGGCGGAAGTGATCTTCGTCGCACACCAGACCTTCGCCGAGGCGCAGGAGTTCTACCGCGACATCAAAGGCCGGCTGGCCCGCTATGGTCGTCAGCCCGATGACCTGAAGGTGATGCCCGGCATCTTCCCCGTGGTGGGCCGGACACTGGCAGAGGCCGAAGAAAAATTCGATCGCCTGCAGAACCTGATTCACCCGGACGTGGGCCTGGCCTTGCTGTCGAACATGATCGGCGGCGTGGACTTGTCGGACTATCCCATCGATGGCCCGGTGCCCGAGCTTCCGGAGACCAATGGCGGCAAGAGCCGCCAGCGCCTGCTGCTGGACTTGGCGCGGCGCGACAATCTGACGATTCGCGAGCTATACCTGCGCATTTCCGGCGCCCGCGGGCATCAGCAAGTCGTAGGCTCAATCACGCAGGTGGCAGACCAGTTGCAGCAGTGGTTCGAGGAAGAAGGCGCGGACGGCTTCAACATCATGTCGCCGTCACTGCCAGGTGGCCTGGAGGACTTCATTGACCTGGTGCTGCCCGAACTGCGCCGCCGCGGCCTGTTCCGCACCGAATACGAAGGCAAGACGCTGCGCGAGAACCTGGGCTTGCGCCGGCCGGTCAGTCGTTATGCGGCTACGCAGGTCGCCGCACAGGCGGCCTGAGAGACACCGCGCCGACCTCAGCAATGGCGGCTGGCGAGCCGGCCGCCGATCGTGCTCAATTCACCGCGTACAAGCTGGCGCATGCATAGTCGGTGCGCACCGCGAGCGTGTCATTGCCCATCCAGCTGATACCCGCGCGGCGAACGATGTGTTCGACACGGAAGCGCAGTTGGCGCTTCATCGTGGCCAGATCAAAAATCTCGACATGGCCACGATGCAACAAGGCCACACGGGTACCGGTGGGGTCGATGGCGAAATCACCTTGGCTCACGTCACCCAGCTCGGGCCAGTCGCTGCGCGGCGCGCCTGCGGCCAGGTCGAAGCAATGCATTCCCCAGTTGGCGTAGCGGCCCTTCGCAATCAGCCAGCGGCCATCCGCAGAAAACTGCATCTTTTCAATCTGCGTGAAGCTGCCCTTCCACGACGTCGACGCGCCACTGGCGACGTCGAACAACACAATCTCGCCCTCGACGGCGCAGCCGGCCACCGTGCCGCCATCGGGCGACAGCGCGCCGTCCATCTGCACACTGCCCTTGTACATCTGCGCTTCGAGCTTGTGACGGAACACTTCGGTGCCGGTGGCAATGTCCTTCACCACGATGTCCTGTGCGTCATACCAGGCAATGCGCGTGCCGGCCGCATCAAGGAAGCTGCCGGGTTGGGAGTGGGACTCGCTCAAGGCCTCGAAGGACTTCGTCTGGTCCGACCAGGCAATGACCTGATCATCAGCCTGCACCAGCACGCGATCCAGCGCGGGGGCATGCATGATCTTCCAGGCCAGGCGATTCGGCGGCAGGTCCATCGGTTCGCTGATGACGCCGTCAGCGCTGACGAACACCAGGTGTTCGGTGTCGCCGCTGCGGCTGCACATGATGCGTCCGTCCACGTCGGCCAGCGCAAGCGACCCGGTGTAGGCGCCGCCCAGGTAGGTGTGCATGCGCGGTTCGCCCGGCGCGGCGTCGGGCGTGACCAGCACCATGCCCTTCTTCAGTCGCGCCCATTCTTCCTTTTCGGCCCAGATGCGCGCGGTCTCGGCGTCGGCCTTGGGCTTGTCGGCATGCTTTTCCTTGCCGGGGAACCCGTTGCTGATGATGACCAGCTCGCCATCGCAGCGGGTGGACCAGGTTTTGCCGGTGGCGGGGTCAAGCAGGCGACGAACGCGATTCATGCGGTTCCTTGTGGGACGGGGATATCAAGAGCCGCAGCATAAACCGCTACCGCCCCGGGGCCAGAGGCGATTTACCAAGCGTCAAGCTTGGACACCTGCCTGGCGGCCGGCAAATGCCGACAGCACCTCGATGCTGTTGGACAGGCGCAGGCCCCGTTTGCGCATGTCGTCCAGGAAAGCCTGCTGTTCGGCCTCGAAGCTGCCCACCGGGCTCATGCAATCGGTCAGCAAGACCAGCTTGTCCAGGCGCCCAGACGGCAGGTGATCGGCAATGTCTTGCGTGGTGGCGCGCACGCAGTGGCTGCCCGCTTCGCCCGCAATCACGATGAGGTCGGCGCGATCGAGCTCGGTCAGCCACGCCGCGTTCAGCTGCGTGGATGGATCATCGGCATCTGGAACTTCGGCGCGCACTGCGCTGTAGTGCTCTGTCCAGGGGTTGCTGCCCTTGCCGAGTTTGCCCGCCACGCGCTGATGCAGTTCCTCCCAGCGGTTATAGGCGGCTCTGACCGCGGGGTGCACGTTGTGCCCCCAGCTGCCGATCTCGCAATGCACCGGCCACACCATCAAGGTGTAGCGGCCACGCCGTTCCAGTTCGTCCAGATAGGCCTGCGCACGCGGGAGCGCCGACGCGTCGCGCGGCCGGTAGTCGGCGCTGCGCAACTGGGCAGCGGTGATCTGCGTGAAAGGCTGCACCGGCAGACCCGCCCGCGTCACCCAGAACGTCGGGTGGGCGATATCCACACGGTGATGAGAATCCAGCGTGATGGTGATGGCGCTCAGGTCCTCGCCAGCCGCATCGATCAACCTGGCAACACGCAGCATGTCCTGATGCGCACCGGCAACCGGCAGTGCCGGCGTGCGCGGCAAGCCACTGACTGGATCGGCACCGCGCCAGTCCGCTGGCAGGTCGCAGAAGTCGTTCTGGGGGTCGATCACGACCAGATGGATCGAAGCTGTCATGCAGGGTGTCTCCTTTGGCCTATGTGCAGCGCGCGAGTTAGCTGTCATTTTCGCGGCATATCTGATGTGGCAGTGCTTATGCGATCCGATATTGCGGGGTCCACCCACGGACGAATGCCACCCATTCGTATTATTGAAACAGCAGAGAATTTCTGTTACATCATCACGTCCACATAAAAATCCCCGGAAATCCTCGAGTATCCCCAACGGGATTTCTGGGCGACCGAATCTCCTGCTGGCCTCCACCCCTCTCATGAGCATTCAACGCCTGATCCAGGTGGCTTTCATTCCGCTGCTGCTGGCCATCCTGCTGTCGTGGTGGATGGTAGTGCGCATTGCCGACAACCAACACACGCTGACCACGTTTTCCAGTCAGCGCATCAAGACCCATTCGCTTGGCGCCGAACTGCGCGCGCACTCACGCGATCTGGTTCGCCTTGCGCGCGCATTTGTGGTCACGCGGGAAGCCCACTATCGGGAGGAATACGAGCAGCTTATTGCAGTCCACGCGGGCAAGGCGCCGCGTGCCGACGGATCGACGATCGCCTTTGGCGATTTGCTGCGCAAGCACGGATTCGCGCCCGATGAACTGGGCTTGCTGGAAGAAGCCAACCGACGTGCCGACGCGCTGAACCGCATCGAAGTGCGCGCCTTCCAGGCAGTGACGGGCGACGCTGCCAAGATCGAGAACGCGGCAGGCGATGCCGTTCGGCTCTTGTTCAATCCCGTCTATGAAGCCTCGGCCGACGCCGTGCAGGATGCCATCGACGACTTCAACGCGCGAGCCGAAACCCGCATGGCCGACACCTTTGCGCGGGTGTCGGCACAGACCCGCCAGGACATGCTGGCGGTGTTCGGCGCGCTTGCGCTGTTGGGTGCCGCGCTGGTCGGCGCGTATTTCGCCGGCCTGTATCGCCTGAGCCGTCCGCTGGGGCGCCTGAAGGACAGCATTGGCCGGATTGCCGACGGGCAGCTCGACATGCCCATTCCCTATCCCGACCGGCCTGATGAATTGGGCGATATCGCGCGCGGCTTGCAGCGGCTGCGCGAGGTGTATCGGCGCCTGGAGGATCAGCGCTGGGTGAAGAACCAGGTGGCGGTGATTTCGACACAGCTGCAGCGGGCCGAACACGTCGACGAGCTTGCCCGTGTCTTCCTGGCGCGTCTGGCGCCGCTGCTGAACCTGAGCCACGGCGCCATCTACCTGCACGACGAAGAGCGCGCGCAGCTATACCTGCTGCAGGGCTATGCGCTTGGGCTTGCGCGCCAGTCAGAAGCCCCGGTGGCCTTCGGCCAGGGGCTGGTCGGGCAGTGCGCGATCGACTTGCAGGCCATTGTGCTGAATCAGGTCCCACCGGAATATTCCTTCGGGTCGGCAAGTGGTTCATCTGCGCCCGACACCCTGCACTTCATCCCCTTGGCCCTGAACAAGCGCCTGTTCGGCGTGATCGAGCTGGCGGTGGTCGGCAGCTTCCCCGAGCGTGCGCAGGCCTTGCTCGATGAGCTGTTGCCGGTGATGACGCTGAGCATGGCCATCCAGGAGCGCACCGAAAAAGCCTGGCGCCTGCTGGAAGAGACGCGCAAACAATCGGACAGGCTGGCGGCACAGACCAACGACCTGGAAGTGCAGACGACCGAACTCGAAGCACAGAAAATCCAGCTGGAAGAAGCGGAAGCCTGGTATCGCAGCGTGATCGAATCGGCGCCCTACGGCATGCTGGTGGCGACCGCCGACGGCGCCATCATGCTGAGCAACCCGGTGCTGGACGCCGTCTTCGGCTACACGTCGCAAGAACTGCTGAGCATGAACGTGGACAGCCTGATTCCGCAGGTGATGCCGCGCGCAGGCGACGCGCTGCGGGCCGATTGCCTGCGCGACGGCGGCCTGGCGACCGGCCAGAGCCAGGACATTCCAGGCATACGCAAAGATGGCAGCCAGGTGATGCTGTCGGTGGGCCTGGCCCACCTGCCCGGCATGGGCAACCAGGCAGCCTATGTCTGCGTGTCGATCGTGGATGTGTCCGAACACCGCGCCATGGAAGCGCAGATCCAGCACAGCAACTTCATGGCCGACAAGGCGCTGGCGCTGACGCGTGCGGGTTATTGGCACATCCCCATGCAGACGCCTGACCACTTCCTGTCGTCCAGCCGGGTCTCGGGCATCTATGGCGAGACCGCCGATACACCGGACTTCCGCTATCGCATCGAAGAAGACTGGATCGCACATGTAGCCGTTGTCAGCCCGCCCGACGCCGCCGAGCTGCGCCGCCTGCTGGACGCGCTTCGCGCTGGCGAGATCGACCGCTACGAGGCGAGCTACCCCATGCGTCGTGCCAGCGACGGTACCGTCGTCTGGTTGCAGACCGCCGGCTTCTCGGTGCGGGACGCACACGGCACGGTGATCGACATCTACGGCGTGAGCCAGGACATCACGGCCAGCAAGCGCGCACAACTGGCGCTGGACGAACAGCTGGCCTTCCAGAAAGTCCTGTTCAACGTGATCCCCTATCCGGTGTTCGTCAAAGGGGCAGATGGCCGCTTCTCGGCTTTCAACCAAGCCTACGACCACTACTTCGGCATCGACAGTGGTCCGCTGCTGGGCAAGGAAGTGATGGACCTGGACTACCTGCCCGAGGCTGACCGGCTGGTCTACCAGGAAGAGGACCGGCGGCTGACGCTGGAAGGCGGCAGCGTGCGCCGCGAAGCCATATTCAAGCGGCCCGACGGCAGTGACCACCACACCTTGTACTGGTGTTCCGGCTTCCAGCTGGGCGACGGCACGCCAGGCGGCGTGGTCGGCACTTTTGTCGATATATCCGAGCAGAAAGAAGCCGCGCGCCTGATCCAGCAAGCCAAGGAAAGCGCCGACGCCGCCAGTCAGGCCAAGGGCAACTTCCTGGCCAACATGAGCCATGAAATCCGCACGCCGATGAACGCCATCATCGGCATGTCCCACCTCGCCTCGAAAACCCAGTTGGACCAGACCCAGCGTGGCTACATCGAAAAGATCCAGCAGTCGGGGCAGCACTTGCTGGGTGTGCTGAACGACATCCTGGATGTCTCGAAAATCGAGGCGGGCAAGCTGTCCCTGGAAAATACCGCGCTGCACCTCGACGATGTGTTGTCTGGCGTAGCCGACCTGATGGCCGAGAAAGCCAGCGAAAAAGGCCTGGAGTTCCGCTTCAAGGTGGCGCCCGGCGTGCCGCGGCAATTGATTGGTGACCCCTTGCGGCTTGGCCAGGTGCTGATCAACTACGTGAACAATGCGGTGAAATTCACGCACCGCGGCAAGATCGAAATCGGCGTGCACGTGCATGAAATCGGTCATGGCCACGCCGTTTTGCGTTTTGAAGTCTGCGACACCGGTATCGGCATCACCCCCGAACAGCAGGCCAGCCTGTTCCAGAGTTTCCAGCAGGCCGATGCCTCGACCACCCGCAAATATGGCGGGTCCGGCCTGGGCCTGGCGATATCGCGCAACCTGGCAGAACTGATGGGCGGCACGGCAGGCGTGCACAGCGTGCGCGGCGAAGGGTCGACCTTCTGGTTCACGGCAAGGCTTGGTCTGCCAGATACCACTGCTGGTGACCTATCGCTGCCGATGCTGGCAGGTGCGCCGGATGCCAGCGCGCTGGCGGGTCTGCGCGTGCTGCTGGTCGAAGACAACGAGCTCAATCAGGAGGTGGCGCGCCTGCTGCTGGAAAACCTGGGCGTGATCGTGGACATTGCCGACAACGGCGCCATCGCCGTCGACCGGGTGCAGCAACAGCCCTACGACCTGGTGTTGATGGACTTGCAAATGCCGGTCATGGACGGCCTGAGCGCGAGCCTGGCCATCCGTCAGATCAAGGCGCTGGACGATCTGCCCATCATCGCCATGACCGCCAACGTGCTGGATGCCGATCGTCAGCGCTGCCTGGATGTCGGCATGGTCGACTTCGTGGCCAAGCCCTTCGACCCCGCTGTCTTGACGCAGACCTTGCTGCGATGGGTCAGGCCGGGAAGCCAGACGCCGCTGGATCTACCCGCGCGCATGCAGGTCTTCAACGGTGCGTCGAACACGCAGCCAAGCCAGCAGATTGCCGACCGCCCTGCCCTGATTCGTTTGTGCCACGAGCTGGCTGGCTACCTGCGCCAGGACGATGCAGAAGCCCTGGAGCTGTTCGAACTGCATCGAGACCTGCTGCGCAGTGCCTTCGGCAGCGACTTCTCCCGCATCGCCACGGCCATCCGAAGTTTCGACTTCGCGGCCGCCTTGATTCACCTGAGCGATGCCTGCACCGGCCTCGACATTGCCCTTGAGGACGCCGTGCTGTGAATGCCGAGCCTACCCCAGCTTCCACCCCCGGTCTGCCCACCGTGCTGGTGGTCGACGACACGCCCGACAACCTGGCGCTGATGAGCCGCCTGCTGCGCGGGCCGTACCGCGTGAAGGTCGCCAACAGCGGCGAGCGTGCCTTGCAGATTGCGCGCGGGCCGGACATCCCCGACCTGATTTTGCTGGATGTAATGATGCCCGAGATGAATGGCTACGACGTCTGCCGGGCGCTCAAGGCCGACGCCGCGACCCGCGACATCCCGGTGATTTTCCTGACGGCGCGCAGCGACATCGAAGACGAAGAAGCGGGACTGGAACTGGGTGCCGTTGATTACATCGCCAAGCCGATCAGCCCGCCGATCGTGCTGGCGCGCGTCAAGGCACACCTGTCGCTGAAGGCCAGCGCCGATTTTTTGCGCGACCAGAATGCGTATCTGGAACAGGAGATACAGCGACGCATGCGCGATGCGCAGGCCATCCAGGACGTGACCATCATGGCGATGGCGTCCCTGGCCGAAACCCGCGACAACGAAACCGGCAATCACATTCGGCGCACGCAGTTCTATGTGAAGCTGCTGGCCGAAAAGCTGCAGCATCATCCGCGTTTCAGTCGCCTGCTGACGCCTGGCACCATCGACATGCTGTTCAAATCGGCGCCCTTGCACGACATCGGCAAGGTCGGCATCCCGGATCACATTCTGCTGAAGCCAGGACGGCTGACGCCGGAAGAATTCGAGATCATGAAGACCCACACCACCCTGGGCCTGGAGACCATCGAAAACGCGGAACGCCAGCTGGGCATGAAGGTGGACTTCCTGCACTACGCCAAGGAAATCGCCTATGGCCACCAGGAAAAGTGGGATGGGTCCGGCTACCCGCAGGGGCTGAAGGGAGAGCAGATTCCGCCTTCGGCCCGGCTGATGGCGGTGGCAGACGTGTACGACGCGCTGGTCAGTCGCCGGGTCTACAAAGCGTCCATGTCCCACGAAGCCGCCCGCGACATCATGGTGCAAGGGCGCGGCACGCACTTCGACCCGGATGTGCTGGACGCCTTCCTGCAGCTGGAAACCGAATTCCGTTCCGTGGCCGATCGATATCGCGACAGCGATGCCGATATGGATGCGGTGCGCGCCCGGGTGGAAGCCATGCACGAGAACCCACTGCGCCCAGCCCCTGGGCCGGTTTGATCGCTTGGCGCGTGCCCAGGCAACGCGCCATCACACACCTGCTCAGAGCGCCTTGCGATAGACCAGGAAACCAGACTTGTCGGCGACCTGGTCGTAGAGCTTCATCGCAGTGTCGTTGGTTTCGTGGGTCTGCCAATACACGCGCGGCACGCCCAGCGCGGATGCCTGTTCGTAGACATGATTGATCAGCGCACGACCCACGCCCTTGCCGCGTGCGGCTTCCGAGGTGAACAAATCCTGCAGGTAGCAATTGGGGGCGATCTGCGTGGTGCTGCGGTGGTACAGGTAATGCACGAGGCCCAGCAGCTTGCCCGATGCATCGACAGCCACGGCCGCGTGCATGGGCTCGTAAGCATCGAAGAAACGCGACCAAGTCATCTGCGTGATGGCCTCGGGCAAGGCCGTATCGCCATGGCGCCCGTAGAAGGCGTTGTAGCCGTCCCAGAGCGGCTTCCAGCCCGCAAAATCTTCTTGTGTCAGCAGGCGGATCGAGACGGCGTTGGGCATGACGGGGACCTTTGGCGGAAGAAAGAAAGTGGCGCGAGCTGATCGGGATCAGCCGCTACCTTACCCAGTTTCCTGCGCTTTCGCATCGTCGAAAAGGCTGTCGTCGACGGCCCTGGCTCATGTCTTTCACATCCGGCCAAGCAGGGGCGACGCCTCTTCCTCGGTCTCGCGATACATCACGCGATTGCGACCCGAGCGCTTGGCCAGGTACAGCATCTTATCGGCGCGCGCCATCACGCTGGCATAGGTATCGTCGGCTGTGAACATCGCGATCCCGAAGCTCGCCGTGCGCCCTTCGCCCATCGGGTCGAAAGGCCAGACAATGTGCGAGAACGCGTTTTTCACGCGGTTGGCCAGCGCCACGGCGGCCTCCAGATCGTGTTCCTGCACGATCACCGCGAACTCCTCGCCACCGGTGCGTCCTGCCTCGCCGCGGGCGTCTGCAGCCAGTTTGAGCAGCTGGGCCATGCGCACGATCACCATGTCGCCCGCCTCGTGGCCAAATCGATCGTTGACCTCTTTGAAAGCGTCCAGGTCGACCAGGATCACTGCAAGCGGCATTTTTCCGCGTAAGGACTTGTTCAGCCGTGCGCACGCTTCTTCCATGCCGCGGCGGTTCAACAGCCCTGTCAGCGCGTCGGTCTGGGACACCAGGCGCAGGCGATCGATCACGTCCAGGCTGACCGCCAGCAAGATGGCGAAAGTCAGGCCGATGGCAATGATGCCGCCCGTCAGCCGGATGAAAAATCCCCAGATGCTGCCATGCCATGCGCCCACCACCCGGCCGACTTCAGGCGCAAAAAGATAGCCCACGCATTGCAGCAGCAAGGCAGCGCAGACGACCGAGAAGGTCACGTACAGCACCCGGTCGCCTTTGCTCAGCGGTTTCGCTTCGCGTGCAAACAGAACCGTGAGCAGCATCACGGCGCAACCGGACTGGATGGCAAAGGTCTCCATCCGGGCGCTGTGCCAGACGGCGACGAAGTACGCGGCGCCGGACAGCGACACCGACACGATCACGGCCTTCAGCCACCATCGTGGACGCGCAGCAAATCGGTGCGAGAAGGCATGCGTCATGCCGACGGCGCCCAGCAGAAAGAACAGGTCTTCGATCAGCGGTTTCCACACGGACCAGTGATCGAGCCGGTAGGTCATCAGTCCGTAGCCGGTTCCAAGCAAGCAGAACGCCGACGCCCAGCGTCGCGAGTCGAAACCGAATCGACCAAGGATGAAAAAGGCGATGCCCGACAGCCAGAAGGCTATCGGGATCGACCATTCGAGAATCGTGGAAATCAAAGTGTGGGTACCGTTACGCGACCGGACGCGAATAGGGGTCAACAGGACCCCGTGTGAGTAACCGGTCGCGGCAACGCGTGCCCTCGCCCTGCCAAGACTGACAGGGATCAGGGGCGTGCAAGGCTTGCACGGCGGTAGTGGACTGGCCGCCGCTCAGCGGCTCGGACGTCAAGCGGGCGCCGTCAGCACCGGCTCGCAGCGGACATCGGTGAGCACCGAATTGGCAATGAAGCATTGTTCGTGTGCCTGGTGGTGCATGGTCTCCAGTTGCGCGCGATCGGGCTGGCGGTCGCCGGAGAAGCTCACCTCGGGCCGCAGGGTGACGGACAGCATGGCCACCTTGCCTTGTGCGTTGGGACCCATCACGCCGCTGGCGTGATCGACATAACGATCAACGCGAAAGCGACGCTTGGCTGCAATGCCCAGGAACCAGAGCATGTGGCAGCTCGACAGCGACGCCACGAAGGCCTCTTCCGGGTCGACGGCCGTTTCGTCCGACATCGGCACAGGCACCACGTGCGGCGAAGAAGACCCGGGGATCTCCACACCACCATCGAAAGCAATCAGATGCCGGCGGCTGTATTGATTGTCCAAAAAGTCCTGGTCGCCACGGGACCAGGCGATATTCGCGGTGTATTCGTGCATAACTGACTCCAGGCGGAACGAGACAAGGGCAGGATCATGTCGACCTGCCGAGGCTGAACATCGGCAGGCGCGCATTGGCGGACGAATGATACGTCCATGCCAGGTCGGCCATCTCCTTTTCCGACCAGGTCTCGAACAGGCAGGCCAGCGCAGTGCTGACGATTTCCGTGGCCATGGCCTGCCCGGGACAGGCATGCGCACCGCGGCTGAAGCTGAAGGTGCAGCGATTCGGGCGGTGCAACAGGAACTGTTCGGGCTGGGCGTTGACCTGCGGGTCTCGATTGGCTGCTGCCAGCAGCATCACGATCACGCTACCAGCGCCGACGTCGATGCCCCCAATGCGGGTAGGCACCGCCACGAACCGGCGGGTGTTCTGCACCGACGCGTCATGACGGCTGGTTTCCAGCACCAGTTGTCGCCACCCGTCAGGATGATGGCGCACGTGCCGCAGCAAGCCGGGGTGCGACGCCAGGGCAACGATACTGTTGCCAAGCAAGCCCGCCGTGGCCTCGTAGGTTTGCGACAGCAGTCCCACCAGGTTGGCGAGCAGCGCAGAATCATCGGTCCAGTTGGCAATCCTTGCTTGGCGGCAGACCTGATTCATCAGGCTGTCGTCGTCCGCAGCAACACGACGTTGCGACCCCAGCGCGTATTGCAATGCGCTCGCTGCCAAGCTTGCTTTTACCAACGGTGCACCGTCGCTCGACGGTGCCAGGCAACGCACAAAATCGCGAACCGATGCCACGATCGCCGGGATGCCGGACGGCAAGGAGCCCAACAGGTCTGCCACCACCGAGACGGGCGTGTTGAATACCCATGCGTTCAGATCGGTGGGCGTGTCGGGCTGCGGCAAGGCTTGGCTTGCGATCGCGCGTGTGCGGGCCCGGATGCGGCTAGCGGGCACGCCGGCAAAGGCGCGTTCCAATACCCCCTTTCTCGACGTGTGCGCCGGGCCGTCGTTCATCCGCACCAATTGGCGAAACACCTCGCCGGCAGACGAGCCTAACAGCGCCAAGGGAACCGGTTCCGCCGACGGGCGGACACGGCACGCCGGATTGTCGAACACCTCGGCAACGGTGGCAGCCCGCGCGGCAATCCAGGCGCCCAGGCGGGCGTCGTGAAACAGGGGCGGCCTGGCCAACAAGCTGGCGTAGTACGGATACGGATCGCAGTGCGACACCGCATGAATGGGATGGTCGGGAGGGGTAGGATGCATGCCGCCATTCTTGACGACCGGACGTCGCGTCACTTCGCTCGCCAGCGCAGAACGCCTGCACGGGCCGCGCCGGATGAGTATGCTGTGGGCCGGTATCCCACGACTCCACCAAGGCAGCGTTCCATGGGCGATAAACCAATCATCCGCCGTACCACCGTCACCAGCTCACGCAGCTGGAGCATGAATGACATGTCCTCCGAGCAGCGCAGCGCTGTCGAGAAGCTCAAGTCAGAGGGCGGGCTGGCCGGATCGGCAGATACGTTTTCCGCAGAGATCAAAGACGGTGTGGTCACCGTCAACGGCAAACGCTACGACAGCATCGACGAGGTGCCGGCCGAATATCGCGAACGCATCGAGACCCTGCGCAAAGGCATGGGTACCGATGGCGACTTGATGAAGCTGCTCAACGAGATGACGGCAGAAGCCGCGGTAGCCCAAGACACCCAGGCCCGCGTAGACATGGGCAGCGGCGTCGCGTCAAACGACGCCGGCACCACGGCCCCAGGCGCAGTGCCGCCGTCGAATGCCTTCGGCAAACTGCTGCGCGTGGCGCTGGTCGTGATCTGCGCCGTGGCGGCCTGGGCGGCGATGCAGCACTTCAAGCTGATCTGAAGACAAGCCGACATCAGTAGCCGGTCATCTCCAGGTAGCCTCTTCCACCAGGCTTGCCCGACTTGTCGGTCAGGCTGATCGGCCCTTCCCAGTACGCAAACGAGGTCCCCATCCAGGCCCGTGGCTGAATGGCCTCGGTCTGGACGTCGACACCATGGTCGGGCACTTGGACGCGCCAGCGTGTCGGCACCTCGCGGCCATGGTCTTGTTTGGTGCGGGCTTCCTCGGCCAGCTGAATCTGATCGCCGCGCAAGGGCTCCGCCTTGCCATCCGGCGTGATCCAGGTGCCCGCCCGATACGGCTTGCCGTCGGTCTGCCGCACCTGAAACAGCATCAGCTTGGCGCCGCTGTCGAGGTGCAGCGAGAACCAGTCCCAGCCCTGCTGGGATTTGGACAGGGGCTGGCTGCTCCATTCGCGGTCCAGCCAGGCGTGGCCGGTGACCTGAAGTTTTTTCCCGTCGCGTTCGACTTCGCCCTTCACTTCGTAAAAGGGTTGGCTGTAGTAGTAAGACGCCTGGCCTTGACCCGACTTTTCGCTGTAGCCACGGTCGCCATGCTGCACCAGCGGGCCCTTGGCCGCCAGTTGCAGGCGATACCGGAAGTCCTTGCCGGACGCCTTCATCTCCAGCTGGTCGACCCCGTCGCCGCCGGTACTGGCCAGCGCCCAGTCATCGATCCAGGCCTTGAAGGGTTGAGCTTCGACACCCGCCTGTCCCACGCCGCCGCGCGCCAGGGTCTCGATGTATTGGTGCCCGTCGGGGCTGCTCAAGGCGGCGTGGCCCATCCAGACATTGGGGCTGCTCCAGCCCGCTTGTTCTTCCCCTGGGCGCAGCGCTGAGCGGAACAGCGTCCACTGCACTCCCCAATCTTTGCCGGTGTCGTCCTTCAGGTTGGCGGTGATGTACCACCACTCGATGCGGTAGCCGTCGTGCTGCCCGTGATCGACCGGGAACTGCAGCGGCCGCCCCCGTTCGACCTTGGCGAAGTCGCCCGCCTCCTGGCCCAGGCCGGCAAAGCCGCTGGTGGGCGCAGGCTTGTCGCCGCACGCGGCCAACAGCACCAGCAGGCTCAAACCCAGCAAACGCAGGCATCGGCGTGATCCCTGCAAGAAAACATCAGCGTTCATCGGCGAACTGCCTCAACAAATCGGCGGGCTGGCGCCGCGCCACGTGCCACAGCGGACCGGCAGCCGCCAGCAAGCTGGTCAACAAGCCAAGCAGGCCCAGTCGCAGCAACTGGTCCGGGAATATCTGCAGCGGCAAGCGCCACCCGAAGGCCTGCACATTCAACACCGCCACCATGCACCAGGCCAGCAACAGACCCAGCGGCATGGCCAGCAACACGGTCAGGCTGGCCAGCATCAAGGTCTGACCAAGGCTCAACCAACCCAGCCGGGCGCGGTTCACGCCCAGCGCCCACAGCGGCGCCAGTTGCGCCAGGCGACTGTGGCCCAGCGTCAGCAGGCTGATGAACAAGGCGATGCCCGCCACGCCCAGCGTCAAGGCATTGAGCGCGCCGGTTGCGGCAAACGTGCGCTCGAAGACTTCAGTGGACCAACGCTTGAGCGAGGTCTGGTCGATCAGGCGGGTGCTGTCCAGCCCAAAGCGTTGTTCAAGCTGCGTGCGCAGCGCGTTCATCTGCTCGGGCAGCACATGCACGCCCAGGTTGCTCAAGACCGCATCCGGCCAGTGGCGGCGCAGCCAGTCCGCGTTCAGCAGCATGTGACCACGGGGGTTGCCGTAGTCCGCATACAGGCCGACGACGGTCAGGCGCTGCTCGCCGTCGGGCGCGGCAATCACCAAGGTCTGGCCCAGCTCCAGCTTCAGGCGGCGCGCGAACTGTTCACTCAGCATCGTGCCCTGCCCCGCCGCCAGTTGCGACCAGGCGCCGCTGCTCTGCGACAGCAAGGGCCATTGCTGACGGTAGCTGGGGTCGTCGACCACGCCTTCGACCTGTACCGGCCAGCCCTGCAGACGCTGGTCGATGTGCCAGCGCGGCAGCACTGACCTCACACCCGGCTGGTCCTTCAACCACTCACTGATTTCCAGGGACTGCGCGGTGTCGCGCGGCGTCAGGTAAAGATCGGCGGAGAGACGTTGATCCAGCCAGCCGATGAAGGTCTTGCGAAACCCTTCCGTCATGCTGCCCACGCCAACGCTGGCGGCCAGCGCCAGCAGCAAGGCCATCAGGGCCAGGGATACGGCTGGCAGTTGCTGGCGGCTGTCGGCCACGAACCATTCGGACAAGGGGCTGCGGCAGTAGCGCGACAGCCAGGCCAGCGCGCCATCAAGCACAGCCGGCAGCGCCAACGCACCCGCCAGCAGAATAGCGCCCAACATCAACAAGGCGCTGAGCAAGCTGTCGCCGAAGCGCCAGCAAACCGCCGCAAATACGGCCAACAAGACCGACACCATGGCCTGGCGCTTCAACCACACGCTTTGCGCCAGCCGCCATGCCTGCGCTTGCGCCAGCGCCAGAATCGGCAGGCGCGCGGCACGCAACAGGCTGCTGCCCCCTGCCAGCAAGGCGCCCATCAGGCTGATGGCGATACCGGCCAGCCACCATTGCGGCGACAGGCTCAATTGCCCGGCCACTTCCGCCCCGTAAAGCCCGCGCAGACTGGCCGCCACGTTGCCCAGCAGCACACTGGCCAGCAGATAACCGCTGGCCACGCCTGCCAGGCCGCTCAACACGGCGAACAGGCCCAACTCGATGGCCAATGCGGAGATCAGGCTGCGCAGGCTGATGCCGCAGGCCCGCAAGGTGCGCAACAGGCCGCGACGCTGTTCAAGCGCCAGCCCGATAGCCGCGTTCACAATGAACAAGCCCACGATGAAGGCCAGCATGCCGAGCGCACGCAGGTTCAGGTGGAAGCTCTCGGTCAGGCGTTGCAGGTCACCGCTGTCGCTGGATTGGCGCAATTCAAGCTGATTGGCCAAGTCACCAGGCACGGCATTCGTCGCCTGGTCGGCACCTACGAGTAGACGCGACAGCTGCCCCTGCGCCTGCAACAGCGTCTGCGCATGGCCGATGTCGACGATCACCACCCCCGGCGCCAGTTGCGGATGCACCTGCAAGGGCGGCAAGCGCTGACCGTCGACCGTGCTCGGTTGCTCGCCCACCTTGAAGCCCAGACGCTGCAAGGTATCGGGCGCAATCCACGCCTGGCCCGGCTCGCCGATGAAGGGGCCAAGGTCGAGCGAACTGCCAGGTTGCCCTGCGACCGAGCTGCCATGCGGCAGGCTCAGCGGTTCGATGCCCAGCAACTGCACCCGGCTACCCTCTTCTGCCGCTGAAAATCGTATGCGGCCTTCCAGGACCGGCGACACCTGCCAGCCCCCCCTGCGCAGCGCGACATAGGCGGCCTGATCGAAGCGCTCTCCGTGGCGCGGCACGATCTGCGCCTGCGACGGGCCGGTCAGCACGGCACTTGCACGTGCGTAGTCGGCTCGCGCCTGGCTGTTCAGGGCTTCGACGCCCGTCCACAGTGCCGTCGCCAGCCACAGGCCGGTCAGAATGCTGAAGAACTGCAGCGGGTGGCGGCGCCAGTGACTGAGCAGCGCGGCCAAGGTGATACGCAGCGTTGCCATCATGCGTCCTGCGGTTTGACGAGGCCCAGATGCAGATGCAGGCTGCGCGACAGGCGTGAGGCAAGCAAGGCACTGTGGGTGACCATCAACAGGCTGCTGCCTGCCTCGCCCACCAACTGCAGCAGCAAGGCAATCACCGCCTCGCTGCTGGCCTCGTCCAGGCTGCCGGTGGGCTCATCGGCCAGCACCAGGGCGGGCTTGGCCGCCAGCGCGCGGCCGATGGCCACACGCTGCTGCTGTCCGCCGGAAAGCTGTTCGGGGTAGCGCTGCAGCAGCTTGCTCAAGCCCAGGCGTTCGGCCAGGTATTCAACCCACTGGGGATCGTGACGTCCGGCCAGACGCGCCTGAAAGGCCAGGTTGGACGCTACCGTCAGGCTGCTGATCAGGTTGTACTGCTGGAACACCAGGCCAATGCCCTCGCGCCGCCACTTGGCCAAGTCTGCCTCGCGACGGCCGTCCAGCGGCATGCCGTCGACCAGAATCCGCCCGCTGTCTGGCCGTTCCAGCCCGGCAACCAGGTGCAACAAGGTGCTTTTGCCGCTGCCCGATTCGCCCATCAGCGCCAGGCTGCTGCCGTCTGGCAGTTCCAGGTCAACGCCACGGAGCACCGGCAGCGTACCTTGGGCAGTGGTGAAGGACTTGCAGACGTTCTCAACGATAAGCACGGGCGACATACTCGTAAGGCAGAACCACAAGGATACCGCCTGCGTTCACCATTCGTTTCAGCGCGCATATCCTTACGCTGCTGAACTACCGCCTTCATGACATCCACCAGGAGCAGTACCTTGCGCTTCCTCATTCTGCTCGGCGCGATCGCCTTGGGCACGACCATCAACGCCCATGCCGCAGACAAAGACGACACGCTCAGCGCGCAGTACTCGGCGTGCATGGACAAATCCGGCGGCGTGACCGTCAAAATGATCGACTGCATGGTGGCAGAGACCAAGGCGCAGGACGTGAAGCTGAACGCCTCGTACAAGCGTGCCTTGAATGCACAGACGCCCGAGCGCAAGAAGGCGCTCACCGAGATCCAGCGGCAGTGGTTGAAGTACCGCGACGCAAACTGCGATTTCTATGCCGACCCCGACGGCGGCACCATGGCCACGCTGGCCGTTCACAGCTGCTATATGTCGTCGACCGCCGAACGCGCGCAGGAATTGCAGCAGATGGTGATGGAATAAGGTTCGCCAGCGCCGCGAACTGTGTTCACGTGACGTGAACAATCGCGGGCACTTGCGAGCCTAGGCTGGAGGCTGTCAACCAACACAAGGTTCAGCCTCCATGTATGTCATCACCGGCGCCACCAGTCGTACCGGCTCGCAGATCGCCCGCAAACTGCTTCAGCAAGGCAAATCCGTACGTGTCATTGGGCGCAGCGCAGCCCGGCTGCAAGCGCTCGTTGACCTTGGCGCGCACGCCTGTGTGGCCGACCCCACCGACCCATTCGCGCTGACCCAAGCCTTTGACGGCGCCAGCGCCGCCTGGGTCATGCTGCAGCCCAATTACGTGATCGACAGCCCGGATTTCCGGGCCTTCCAGGACCGCGTGATTGCGGCGCTGTCGACTGCCATCAACGCCTCTTCCATCAAGCACGTCGTTACCCTCAGCAGCTGGGGCGCAGGGCTGGCGGCCGGCAACGGGCCTGTTGCCGGACTGCACGGGCTGGAAACCATGCTGGCCAGCCACAGCGATCTTCACGTGCTGAATCTGCGCGCCGGCTACTTCATGGAAAACACCCTGCCCTTCGTGAATTCCATCCGCGACGAGGGCAAGGTGTTGAGCCCCTTGCGTGGCGACTTGCAGATGCCCTTCATCGCGACCGAAGACGTGGCGCAGGCAGGCGCAGATCACCTGCTGGCGCTGGATTTCGTGGGCCAGCAGGTGATAGAACTTCACGGTGCCGAGGACCTGAGCCTGCACGACATCACGCGGCAGATCGGTGTCGCCATCGGCCGGCCAGACCTGCCCTTCCAGCAGATCGATCAAGCCGCCTTTGCGCAGTCACTGCGTGCTGCCGGTGCGTCAGACAACATTATCGGATTGATGACGGAAGTCGTCGACGGCATCAACAGCGGCTTGATCAGGACCGAGCAAGCCCGCAGTGCGCAAAGCACTGGGTCGGTTCGATTCGAGGACTTCCTGCGGGATGTGCTGCTGCCAAAGCTTAGTCAGTTGCCGGCGGGTGACTCAGACGACGGGCAAGGCTCATAGCGAACGCCCGCTGATGCCGCGTAAGCCTTGGGGTCGAAGCCGCTCCAGGCGACGCCCCAGTCGAAGCGTTCGCCGTGTTCGCCAAACACACGTCCCAGCTGCTGGGTGAAGACCCCGCGCACGTAAGCGATTTCGGCATTGATGGCGGCGCGTGTGGGCCACCCGGATTCAAGCGGGGCATCGGGTAGGGACACGCTGAGATGCACGTCGCTCAGTACCGCGTGATGAAAGCCAAGCGCCAGGGCGCAAGACATGCCGCCGAACTGCAGCCGGTGAAAATACGACCAGGTGTAGCCATTGCCATGGTCGATGCGGTCTCGATAGAACGCGTGCAGTATCTGCTCCGCTGCCGACTGGCTCATGCCCCCGTGAATCACCACGCCTCGTCCGGGCAGGTGCCAAGACCCGTCTTTGAGATCGAGCTGCAAATCCTGCGATGTGGCCACGTTGTCAGGCATCTCTCAACCCGCTCCATCGTAAAGCGGGTTCTGCGCCACCAACTCACCCAGCCACTCGATGAACACACGCACCGCCTGCGGCTGATGTTGACGACTCGGATACACCACGGATACCGCCATCGGCGGTGCGCGCAGGCCGCGCAAGATCTCGCGCAGACGCCCGCTTTTCAGATAGGGGCGCACCAGGAATTCGGTTAGCTGGATCACACCCAGGCCTTCCAGCCCGCATTGCAGATAGGCCTCGGTTTCGTTCACGACCAGGCGGCTTGAGAATTCGACTGCACGCGGTTCATTGTTCTCCAGGAACACCCATTCCCGCGCGCGGCCGGTCATCGACGATGCGTAGTTGACGATCTGATGCTGCCGCAGTTGTTCCAGGTCACCAGGCTCACCGTGCTGGTTCAGGTACGTGGCCGCCGCGCAGGTGATCCACTGCAGGCTGCCAAGCGGTTTGGCCACCAGGCTGGAATCCGGCAATCGCCCGGTGCGCACCACGCAGTCGACCCCCTCGCCGATGATGTCGACGTTGCGGTCGTTCAGCCCAAGGCTCAGGTCGATATCGGGATAACGCTGCTGGAAGTCTTTCAGCTGCGGCAACACCAGCGCCCGCGCCAGCGCGCCCGGCATGTCGGCACGCACCCGGCCACGCGGCTGCGCAAGGTCGCCACGCAGATCGGCCTCGACGTCATCCAGACTTGCCAGCAAGCTTGCGCAATGGCGGTGATAACGCGCACCGGGTTCGGTCAGGCTCAGACTACGTGTGCTGCGCTGGATCAGCATCACGCCCACGTGCGCTTCCAGCTGCTTGATCAGGCTGGTGACCGAAGAACGCGGCAGGCCTATCGTGTCCGCAGCGCGCGTGAAGCTGCCGCTATCGACGACGCGAAGGAAAACACGGATGGCGTGAAGGTGGTCCATTCGGCGGGATTCAGTGTCTCTGGTCAGCAGTATGTAGGTGCGTCTTGCGCTTTACACCGCAACCGACTCGTAAGTGGTCGGCGCCTCGCCATGCAGACGCTGGTACTCAGCCAGAACATCCTCGCGAGAAATGGGCTTTCCTTCTGCCAAGGCGTGGATATACGGCAACAACCACGCCGCATCACATATCTCGAAGTGCTCGCGCCACCTCTCCCCCAGCGCCTCTTGCGCGCTTACCGCACAACCCGCAGCGCCATGCCCCACGCCTTCGCTGAAGGCGACGGGGTATGCGACCGGGTCAAAGCACAAATCGATATTGAACGGCCACGGAAAATTCGAGGCGTAGGTCAGCGGCTTGGTGCCGGTGGCGAGCTGAAAAAAAATGGACATGGCCGCGCGCTCAGAAGGTAGCGACGCATGCGCCGCCGGGGTGATCAGTGTGTGTCATTCCACACCCGGATCAGCCTGCACCAGGTGCTTCCACGGGAACACATGCTGGGCAAAATGGCTGACGTAACCGCCCTGCGCCGCCTGGATCACCATGAACTGCAAGCCCGGGCGCAGCGCCTGCAAATGTTCCAGCTGCTCGCGGCTCAGCCGTGTATTGCGCAGGGTCAGCCCGTTCAGCGTCTCGCTGACGTGGCTTTTGAACAGGCTCTCGTAGGCCTCGAACGATGTCACGTAGGAGTCGTCCCGGTCCTTTGCCCAGGTCATCTGCAGCTCGGTCGATTCCGTGAAATCCAGGATGCTCAGGCTGGGCAGATTGGTGGCGCCGGCCAGATTCTGAATGAAATTCTGGGTGTCGAAGTTTCCGCCGATGCGCAGGATTTTCAGGTGCGGCAAGGACTGCTGGAAGAAGCTGGCATCGGGCGCATTCGGCACCGTCAATTCAGTCAGGTAAGGCATCTTCGCCACCAGGCGAGCAATGTCGCCGCCCTCTTCCATGATCTTTCCGTCCTGGACGATCAGGGAACCGTTGTGATGGTCCGGCTCGCTGGGTCGCACGTAAAACGATCGCAGGATCGGGAAAGTGACATCCGTGCCGAT